>Ga0078894_10000937_pt1 | contig 21003 bp, 12 predicted proteins | sample LauGreSu1BDMLBSD_2_FD_67506 | JGI IMG/M metagenome (GOLD analysis project Ga0078894, IMG submission 67506) | Freshwater lake microbial communities from Lake Michigan, USA - Su13.BD.MLB.SD (version 4) (version 4) | ecosystem: Environmental > Aquatic > Freshwater > Lake | place: Lake Michigan... | reverse complement strand
GTTTTGAAAATAGCCCACAATTTCATCGTGATGTTTCTCAAATAATAAAATCAACAAAATATGAGGAATTGCAACAAATTCCCTTGTTCTAATTAAGTAGTTATGGCTTCTGATGTCATTCGATATTTAGGGCTGGTCGCGGTTTTGATATTTATAATGTATATAATATATTCATTATTGACATATTTACGAAGGCGTGAAGATTTTGCTGGAAGCAGTACAGCCATATATGATATAGCTGGTTTTTTAGCACAACGAGCTGAATATGAAAACAATAACAAAGATGGTAATTCGCCACCATTATTAATAGCATCTGCTGCACCTGATATAGCGAGTCAATTAGCTGCAGCACAAATTCAAATGAGTACTGATGTTGAGCTAGAGTTTCCTCAATTTATTTTATATACAAAAAAGCCGCGCAAGCAGACATTTGAATTAGCTGCAAATTATGCAAGTAAGACGCCGATGGAAAATTATTTAGATTCAATTGCTCGTCTAACTGTCAGTGATAATAGTTTTAAAACATATAAAACATATATAACACTTAATTACAAGCTATATGAATATAAGAAAGAATATAGTCCATCTCAAGCAAATATATTAGGTGTTGTAAAACAAGATGTTCGATCTGCAACCCCTATAAAATTATATGTGGCAGTAGGGCAAACATCTTTACAATATGTGCAATTAGAAGGTGAAGCTAGCGCAGATTTGCTTGCTCCTTTATTAAGAGCGAACAGTCAGAAGGAGTTAGATAAGATGATAAAAGAGGCGAACAAATCTGCAGATGGCAGATCTGCGACGGCGTTGGTTGACGGTAGTGGCACGGCTTCCGCCTCGGCTAGCCGATCTGCGAATCTGCAACTTCCTCTGCAGACCTATATTGCAGATGCTTGGTTAGCAAATAAGACTTTATTTGACGAAATGGCAGCTTCTGCAACTTCTCTCGCAGCTAAAAGTTATGCAACCGCCGCCGCAACGAGTGTAGGAACAACGTCTGACACGTATATAAATACATTACGTAAATTTATTGAACTTGATAAGCGTATAATTGGGTCCGACCCACTTAAAGCCCCAGGTACTTCATATAAATTTAAGGTACCAAATGCATATGACCCATCCTTACAATCGTTAGCAGGAGATTATGAAACACCTGCAGATCCTGGAACAGCTGTCGATTTCAAATGCTATTCTTTTAAACAAGATGAAGTTGATGCAATATCCTATTTCTCTAAAAGAACTGTTGAAAATGCCACAATGACAAATAAAGAAATTGCTGCACAAGTTCGTAAAAATATATGTGCATCGTATGGCTATTACAGCAATTCTGAAGTTGGTGATGTGGGTTGTAATTGTAATGGATGTTGTATTCCGATAGCATACAAAGCGAAGCAATCAGGGCTTGGGATTGGTGGACAGGTTCAACAGGCATTATTAGGAAGTGGTGATAGTTTGGAAATATTGAGCAAGGTAGATAATTGTGTTCGTATTGCGCAGCCTTTCCAAATAAAGCGTACTGGACCAGTGTTTCGTAAGACTCCGACTTGTGGAATGGAGACAAATGAAGGATTTATTAGTTTACCTGCCAATTATGGGTTGATGAATTCTGTACATGAGCAATTAGCAGCACATAGAGCTGCAAAAGGGCAACGATTCTTTGGTGCAACAGGTATGGGTGCTGGGCTAGTCTTCTAATTAACAGTATTCGTTTATTAAAGATATTCTTATTTTCCAAGCTATTAGTAATGATTGTTTTTCTACTATTATTACTGCTAGTAGGAATACTAGTATATTATTGGCAAAAGGAGCCAATTTTAGTTGAGAAATTTGTATCATCAAATTCAAGTAATTTTGATTCAATAATCCCAACGGTTGATGTATTTGGGCAACCAATGAATGGACCTATTTATATGTTTTATGCATTAACAAGTAATTATATACTTGGTCAAAATGCAGCATCAACAGCAGGCATACCTGTAGATTACAATTACAGTCAAAATATATATATGAATACATTCAAATCGATGACAGATATACAATTACGTGTTGCAACTGAAAAAGAGCGACAATATTTCCTTCGCAATGGAGGTATAAATAGAGAAGGAACAACATATACATTAACACGTGAATCTGGTGGAAATGGTGCATTTCCATCCTTAATTAATACCGCAAAATTAGTTGTATCTACAAAACCTCCAAATAAACAATGGAATCAAACACCTAGCTCACAAATAATTTTTGCAACAAATGAATCAAATATAACAATAGAATCATTAATAGAAGGTACTATATTTCGTAGTATTGTTCGCTATCCTTTTAATGAAAAACAGCAAGTATTTGAAATTAATGTGGATGATTATAAACAATCAATTAGTGATTGTTTATTTATTGGTAAAACACTTTCACAAACTTTAGCATCTACAGGTATTCGTGCATATGAATTAAACCCAGCTGCTCCATTAAATGACAATATAGGAACTGGTGCATTTATTTCATATGAAGATACAAATTTAAATAATGCTGGAGCCGCTGTTGCTGCTGCTGGAGCGCCTGGTTCATCGAGTTCAAATACAGCTCGTGGTTCATCAAGTTCAAATGCACAAAGTACTACAAATACTGCTTCATATAGTGGAGTTATATCTGGGCAAACAGCTAGTAATATTAGCCAAAAACTTGCATTATTAGATGCAAAATTTAATGAAGAATCAACATTTGTAGATGCAAATAATACTAAATTAACATGGCGTAAAGCATTACAACAAAAATGTGGTGCAACTATATTTAATAGACTGCGATTTGAAGGAACACCTGATCCAGAATCTTGCAAACTTGCATCAAACACATTAAGTAATTATTTCATTAAATTTAATGACTATTCAAATCTACTCGAATGTTCATTAATTACAAGTCCATTGCAAAATGCAATAGCATCACTAAAAGAGCAACCAGTAAAGCCATCTACTGGATTTGCAAATGCACAACCAGATAGTTCAGGTGTTATTTTAAAAATGAATGGGCTAAAATTAGGTAATGAATATACATATGAATTACAATTAAATGATGAATCAAATACAGAAGATAATAGTTCTAAATATATATTTAGTCCATTTCGTTTTACTGCTGGAAAACAAAATCAAACAAGTGCAGATATAACAACGTTAAATATAATTATTAATGAAAATAGTGATAAAATAGATATAATATCTGTTAAAAATAATACAAAAACATTATTAGGGCAAATTGATAAACCAGCAACTTTTAAATTATATTCCAGTATACGTTTACAAGCAATTATATATGCATTTCCAAATAAATCAATGACAAATTCAACCAAATTATATAGTTTTACACACATTGAGCAAGATACGTCATCAAATAGTCGTTATGAATTATATAAATCAGATATATATGATAATACAACAAAAAGTACAATTATTGATTTTATGTATATAAATGCAAATACAATACAAGCAACATTTACAATAAATAATAAATCAAGTATAATTCCTGCTGGTAATTATACATTTGTATTTGAAGATGCTGCAACTGGTTCATTTATAGATGCTGCAAATGCAAATTTAAATAGCAAACAATTTACAAGAATACAAATAAATGTTTTATCAGGTGATATAGATTTTTATAATAATACAACAAAAACAATGACCATTAAATCAACATTTAAAGAACAAGCAGCGCCAGTTAATTTTAAGCTTGCACTAAACGATCCATCGAATAGATTAACATATTTTGCAGGTAGTTATCAAGCATTTGGAAATCGTTATGATGGTATTCAAAAAATAACAACTATTAACTTTGGAAGTTCATCCTCCTCAAACGCAAGTACACAACAAGCACAACAAGCACAACAAGCGCAAGTACAGAAAGATGATAAAGAAGTTGTATATATTGAAACACCAGTAAATGATGGTATAGATCCAGATACTGCAATAAAAGTCGCACAAAATTTAGGAATGCAAATTGCCACAATTGACCAAGTTGTTCAAGCCATGAAAGATAATGCAAATTGGTGCAGCCCTGGTTGGTGTGAATTTACAGATATAAATGGCAAGAAAGTTCTACGCGCAGCATATCCACTTACATCTCAAATAACCGACTCTAAATGTATTACCCAGGATGATTCTATTGCATTATATAATAAAGGAGTTGTAGTTGTTTCCACACCAACAACATTAAAATCGCAATTAATGATATATAAAAAGAAGGAAGACATTCCATCAAATTTAACAGAAAATAATCAAATATTTAAACAATCATATTTTAATGCAATGATTGGGCTTTGGAAGCGTGATAGTAATACAGCTATAAATGATAATGAAATATTTGCAATTACAAAGCAAGACGGAGCAATTGCTAGTAATGATATTGCAAAACTTGTAAATAATTTACAGCACTGTACAATTGCAACAGAGCAACAAATTGAACGGCAATTAGAATATATCAAAGGTAAAAATATACCATTACCAAATATCATGGAAGTTGGTTGGGCACTTGATAGTAAAAATATTCCTATAAAAATAATGCTAAATGGTAAATTAACAAAACTCCCTGCAAGTACATCATTTGTAAATTCAGTATATTGTTATGGCAATAAAGCAAACTCAAATGGAAGACTCGATAATAATGGTAAATTTATTAAGAGTAATAATACTGATTCTAATAATACCGACTCTAATAATACTGATAATAACACATATAAAATACAAGCATATAATGCAGAATTAAATATAGCAAATCAAAATGATAAAATTAATTACAAACCATTAATATTTAAAACAAAGCCGCTAATTGATCAAGTGAAAAAGTACAATGCAAAAGGTGCGCTTATTTTAAAAGAAGTTCGAGATACACCTAGTGGTGTTGTACGTGAAGGATTTACATCATCATCGTCATATAAAGATATATATGCAGGATGTGATGTTAACTCATATGGCTGTATAACATTAAGTGGTAGTGGGGAAAAGCTAGCTCCTCCACCATTGGTAAGTAAAAATGGAAAATTCCAAATATTAAAAATGGAAACTCTAAATGGAAATGTATTTGAAAACCCAACATCAATTGCACAAGGAATTCAAAATGCGCGTGATTGCCAGGCGGCTGGTGGTGATATAGCTATTACAGATGATACTTATCCTGGTTGCCCTGCTGGATATTGCTGTGAACCAGTTGAAGACAATACTCTATTAGATACATCCATGTTTGCTGAAACATGTGATGATTCCAATACAGCAAATGCTGTTGACAAATGCGATGATACTGAAGAGGTACTTCCATTACATCAACAAGCATTTGAACCATACAAACTCACACGTGTGCAACGAACCAAGACTCCGACTACTGCTAAATGCAGCAAGCCAAAACTCTCTAAATCACTCAAAGAAACATTCCAAAATACTCCTGAATATATGCGTGATGTACATCAAATAACCAAAAATGAACGTATGTTCTCTTTGAAATTTAACCGCGGCTATTAATAAGAATGGGGAACCAAATTGTGTTGCCGCCAGTAACACCTGTTCCACAAACACAATATAAAAATATATTGCGCACAGAAATGAATGCATATTATTCACTTTTACGCGCATATAATGCACCCTTTAAAAGGCTAGCTACTCGTGGACCGAATAATACAGTGCAATTAGCTCCTGATTATGCAACTAAAATATATAATCCACCACCTCATTTGCTCCGCCCACCATGGGTAGCTAGTCAAGCAGATGTGCTTTTCCTACAAGATGTATTAACATATCAGTCACAGCTTGTTAAAATTCTTAATAATTTAAATGATGGACGAATGGTTCGTATATTAAATAATCCACCTGAGCCGCAACAACCCCCTTCTCAATTTATAAAAGAGACAGCCGTTGTTCCAACACAATATTCACAAACTGGGGGTGTAGGCGCTAGTGCAGGCGCTGGCGCAGCTGCTGGTACAACACCATTAACAATTGATCAACAAGTGCAACAATTAAGTAATGATCCTGGGCAGCAGAAATATATTAAAACATGGTTGGAAGGCATACAATATACAAAACCAGGACAAGATTATACGCTCTTTGTAAAATACGACCCTCCTCCTAAAAACGCAAATTTTGCAACAGCTCTTCGTCATTATACAACATTATATGAGCAAATTCGCGGATTTAATGCATATAATACAGGCGGTGAAGTATTTACACTGAAGTTTGATCCACCAACTACACCAGATGGACAAAGTTCATTTGTAGAGAATTTTGTTGATACAACAGTATATACATGTGTAAAACGGAATACTGAACGTGAACAATGGTATTTGAATCAAGTAATTGATACAGAAGGTAAGCGTAAATTACAAGCAGAATTCTGTAAACAAAAAGGCTTAAAATATAATACAACCGGTCAATGCTCTCTTTTTGAATGTGAACAACCCGATGAAGGTCCTACATCTGAGGCACCTGAGCCAGAAACAGGTAATCTTTATTTATATAATCAACTAAAATTTTCAGGCTCTCAATATCCATCTTTTGATAATTCTGATTACAGTGATAATATAGAACTTAAAAATTTTACAAAAGTTGATATAGATAATTATTATAAACGTCTTGCACGTTATAATTTTAATTGGATACATAATAATGGTTGGCGGCGATTACAGAATAACAAACTCTATACTCCTCCAATCCCTGCATGGATAACGGCTGAATCTGCAACAGGACTTGATAAGCAATTCCTAAATGTAATAGATGAATTTAACGAGCAAGCTCTTGAAAAATTACAGCGTTTTAACAATTATGAGCCAATGAATTTACCAGATGATTTTGGCGCTCTACCCGACATGCCTCCTTATCCAGATGCGCTCTATAAGATGTTAGAAAAGCCGCAAGATTATGTTGTGCCAGCCGCAATTGGAACAATACCACAAGAATCTGCGTCAGGTAAGGTTTTTAAAATACCCGTGGCTGACCTTCCAAAGATTTACAATAGTGTGAAAAAACAAAAGCCGCCACCACCTCCTCCTAAACCAAAATGTGGTGGAAAAGATACATGTATACTCTATGATGATGATGTATCGCCAGCTGCACAAAAACTATTAGATGAGATGTTAAAGAAAAAAGCAGACCGTGTAAGTACTGTAGGGTATGAATATGCAATGGCAAAACCGCAACCAGCACAAGAAGTTGTATCTGCAAAATTAAATAGTTTCTATGATTCAATTCGTCCAGAAATTCTTAAGAATATTCAGAATTTATTAGGAAAATAATAACCGTGTCCCGGGTTTATTAAATAAATCTAAGACAAGAGTAATATGGGCAATTCTCAATCAGGTGCTCGACCAGCAGCTACATTACCAGACTTTCAGTTTTCAAATTCAGGCGTATTTGATACTACATCATCTGTATGCAATGCTGAACCACTTGCTATCCAATATGCATTACAACAAATGCCAGAATTCAAAAATCAATATACAATTAAAATAAAAGATATAGCAAATATACCTGATAATAATTTGCAATGTGATGTAAATTATATATATTCATCTGCTGAAACAGGTTTTACAAAAAATGAACGCCGTCGTATAACATTTAAACTAAATGATGAAGGAGAGCCAGTTATAGATTCTATTAGCCAGCGATTAAATGAGCTATTAGAATCGAGTTCAGTTTCTCCTAAAGAAGTTCTTGATTACTATACAACTTTGAAAAAATACAATGAAAATTGGATAGCAAGTGGATGGAAAATGAAAGATGCTTCCTATAATCCTCCTATGCCTTTATGGGATGACCCAATTTTTATACGTAATATTGAAATATATAATAAAAATTACAAAAATGTAATAAATACAATAAGACCTGTTGCATTTAGTGCAACTGGTGTGGAATTATTTAAGAAGTGGATTGCGCCTGTTCCAGCGGAGCCGATGCCACCAAAAGCAACGAAAGTATTATTACCACTAAAACCGGTTGCAGTCGCAGCATCTGGATCTGACTCTAGCTCAGCGATTGATGAAGCTGCAATTGAAAATGCCTTAGCAGTTGAATCAGAATCTGCTATTAAAAATGCGGAGGCAATTGCGGAAGTACAGATTGCTTATAATAGATATAACATACCTACAAATTCTCCATTATATGATCCACCGATTGAAGGTGATAACTATGAAACTGTTCTTGTAAAATTAATAAAAGCATATGAATATGCAACTAGTGAAGAATCAGCCAAACAAACTGCATCGTTTTTTTCAGGGAGTCGTGATGCAGTTCGAGGAGATAATTTACCATCTCCATATAACCGTCGTCTAATTGGTCGTGTATTGGCAAATAATTCATTACAAAAATTTATGATACCTGAACCAATTTTACCACCAAATTATAATGAAACTATCGACTATTCAAATTCAATTGGATACAACTTTAATGAACGGCAGCGCTATTTAATTGATTATGCGCCAATAGAGGATAGCGAGCGTCCAGCATTAAGAGCTAATTTTTGCAAGTCTCTTGGATTTCAACCAAATACTGAACAAAAATGTGGTAATGATAGCGATTGTTGTGCACAATTACAAAATTTGCCAAAATATTCTGGGTCTGCTGCTGCTGCCTCTGCCTCTGCCTCTGCCTCTGCCTCTTTAACAGAACCATTTGCCTCTGCGTCTTCGTCTCATAAGAAATGTGGTCATAGTGGTATACAATTAGGAGGGCGCACATTAACAGTTAGTGTTCCCGCACCACCTGTTAATATTGATACCTCTAATCGTATGTTTACTTATAAAATGTCTCGTCCTACAAATGGTACGTGCAAACCAGCACCACTCCCTAAACCATCGCCTGATGAATTATATAATGCACTAAGACCATCACTGCTAAAAGAATTACAAGAAAATATTAAAAATAATAAAATGTTTGACTTGCGCTGCCCTGGATCCTGTTTATAATACCATAGTTATCCAATTTTTAAGCAACGCGTTGCTTAAATTAGGAAATTAACGGTAATCTGCTTTTACAGCATCTTTGCAACACCTGCTACTGTTTGACCAGCAGAAACAACTTGCTTTGCAAGCCCAAATCCATTTACTGCAGTCTTCTGCAAAAAACCCCCTAATTCCTCTACCTGCACAGATCCACCCGTTTCCAAACTATTCTTAAATTTAATATAACAATCAATATAATCAGTTGTTCCTAATTGCACCATCTCCTTCATTATTGAATCATTTATCTGCTTTGTACAAGCCGCTTCAATATATGGAGACAGTGCAATTTCCTCGCATTCATTTAGAAGGAGTAAATGAATTGTTTCAAGTGCTTTATCCTGTCGTGTGTATGCTCCTAATAATTGTGCACGCTCTTGTATAGGGAGTGCTAAGAATGTACGATATGCATTAAATAATATTGGCTTTAAATAAAAGAGAAGCTGATTACGTATTGTTTGGCGAAATTCTTCAAGGAATTGTAATTCAAGTCGTTGAAGTATATAACGCTGTTGTAAAACATTGCTATAATTATACAGTGAAGCAGATGCATAGGATGATACTACCCATATAAAAGCAGCCATTGCGAGTGAATACCCAACATCTACAGTAGCTTGTGCAGCTGTTGTTGCTGCACCGACAATTAGACCAATACTATATTCATAAATATAGGAATACCATGCCAATTCTTTCACTTCTGTCGCAGGACGTAGCACTACAGGAAGAAGAGATGGAGCATGGCGTGCAAAAAAGAATAATATACTTCCTAATAGTGCAACTAATTTTAATACATTTGCTATTAGAAGAATAGTATATGCGAGTGAGGATGTTGAATGTGTGTTTCGTTTCATTCGTAAATGTGTAATATGTGATGAAATAGGATGACGATAATAAAGGCGTGTTGTCCAGGTTGTAATATATTGTAAAAAAATGCTTTTATCCGTGTCTATTTCACGAATCCATTTATGCACAATTGCATCAAATTGTATAGATTGTTGTTTAGCAGTTAGAAGGCTTTCTTGATTATATTGTGTTAGAAGTGTTGTTTGTTCATCTTCAGACCAATGAAATGGCTGAATAGATGTTAAGAGATTTTCTGTAATAGATTGTTGCGTTGTTTCGGATTGGGCGGCGGTTCTTGAAGTTTGTGAACGACTTGATGAGGATGTATCCATATATTCCTTCCTTCAATAAAGAATGTGCCCTTTAGCTTCTTAGCTGCTTTGGTCGCCATCCCCTAACGGCTTTGGTCGCCGTCCTAACGGCTTTGGTCGCCATCCCCTAACGGCTTTGGTCGCCGTCCTAACGGCTTTGGTCGCCGTCCTAACGGCTTCTCCAATGCATATTACATCCTTCCACATTGCAAATATACAGATATTTCAGATTGACCGTATCGTATTTCATATAAATAACATCGCGCTCCATTTCACCGGTATTGGAACGGCATTTATCATTAGGGCAACGAATATTTTTCACATGGGGCAGTGTAGGATCGAGACGTGTAAATTCATTTAGGAGAATCTTATATTCTTCATTGACCTTCTCTTGTAGATTCGTTTCAAGAACAAGGCATCCTTGCTCCTCTTGTTCCGAATAGCCGCATGCGCGGCAAATACGAAACAAATCGGAAGTCTTCTGCTGTGTTTTCTCATCCAATGTAATACGATTTTCCAGGAAAAGGAAATAGCGGCATGTAGGGCAGAATTTAATAGACATTGTAATAGTGGCTTGCTACTAGGCTGTAAGTATTTGAAAATCAAATTTTCAGCGCTCAGCAGCTGATGCAGCCGCATGTTTGCTATTTATTTTAAAATCTAACCATCTTGAAAAATTTTGATATATAGAAACGGGGAAAATTGACGCTCGCCGATTTTCAATCTGCCAAGTAGACCACAAGCCAAAATGTCAATCCATTCTATTCATGACCACCCTCTCAATGCGTTCCTTAGAGAACGAAAGGTAGATGGACGTACTGGTACATGGACACTCACCAAGATGAGTAAGGATGGTGGCGGTAAATGGAATATTGAGGACAAAGATTATCCTCAATTTCTTGACCTCCTTAATGACTATCTGTTTGTAAAAGATTATCGTGCACAAAATCTTGTTGAACAACGCCGCACTGACGGATTCTCACCCCTCCTAATTGACCTCGATTTTCAATACTCCCCACAACATGCAATGAAACGACGCTTTGAAGATAAGAATATCAAAGCATTCATTCGCTCTTATATTGATACTATTAAGGATGTGTATGACCTTTCCGGGGCTCCAGCACAAGACCTCCGTTTCTTTGTTTGTCTGCGTAATAGTCCCTATGAAAAGAAAGGAGGCTCAACACGTATTCTAAAAGACGGTGTTCACATTGAATGTCCTGATTTGTGTCTAAATTCTGAGGCGCAGCAGATTATTCGTGTAGCAATGCTAGAAAAAGAGGCAGTTAAGCATGCATTTGATAAAACGGAATACACAAATGCAGACACCGATGTATATGATGAATCTGTAATTAAAAAGAATGGCTGGTTCTTTTACGGAGAATCTAAGCCAGATATCCCTCCTTACAAACTATCCGCAGTATGGACATGGTGTAATGAAACGGATTCCCTTCTAAAAAAGGGTCCTACAGGGTATAACAATCGGCAGCTATTAGAGTTGCTTAGTATTCGTCATAGAGTTGAGCCGGTCGCTCTTGCAGTTCGCGAAGGTGTACAGGAGCAATTTGACCATTACAAGAGCTTGCTTGTAGTGAAACAGGCTCCTGCTGCTGTAGCACCAGCCCCTGAAGTGGAACAAACTCCAGCACAACGCCAAGTTATTGAAGAGCTCAATGCAGCAATTGATAAGAGCTACAGTGAATCTGAGATTGCAATGGCTCGCAGATTTGTCATGGAATGTCTAAATGATACACGTGCAGATGGTTTCCAGAGTTGGCTAGAGGTTGGTTGGTGTATTCACACAATTGACCCTACCGAAGATGGATTCAATCTCTGGATGGATTTCAGTAAGAAATCACCCAAGTTTTCTGCAAATGATATTCGCGACCTCCAATACAAGTGGGCTACCAACTGGGGTAAACTCCCTGGAGTGAACGCTCTTAAAATGGGTACGCTTCGTATGTGGGCAAAGCAAGACAATCCTGAGAAATATAAGGAGATTGTGGACGGTGATATTATTGACTTCATTCTTCGTACTGTGCGTGGAGGGCATTATGATGTTGCAAAGGTTATGCACCGTCTTTATTCTGAGCGCTACACGGCATATGTGGAGAAGCGCAACATTGAATGGTTCGAATTTCGCAATAATACCTGGGCAAATATCCCACAAGCATTTAGTATTCGCTCACAACTTTCTGAAGAGTTCACGGACTATATTTGGGAAGCATATCGTCTGAAGCGCCGGCAGTTAGAGGATAAGAGTATGACCGATGGTGGACGTGAGATTAATAATGAGCAGACCAAGCTGCTCCTAAAAGTAATTGATAAACTTGGTCAGACCGAATACAAGTCCTCTATTATTAAAGAGGCTGCGTCCCTTTTCCACGATAAGGATTTCATTGCAAATCTTGATGGAAATCCTACACTTGTTGGTACAGCCACTGCTGTATTGAATATTCGTACGGAGACGGGTGACCCCGCACAGCCGCATAAGGTGACATGGCGTCCTGGAAAGGCGAGTGATTATGTGAGTTTCCAGATGGGCAATTATCCGAATGAGCGACTGAAGCCAATTCATTATATCCCATATGACCCAGTTGCAGCTGCAACCGATCCTATTTATCGTGAGATTGATGATTTCATGGAGAAGGTGTTTCCACGAGCCGATCTACGAGCCTATATGTGGCGTCTGATGGCGGCGCATTTAGAGGGTGCAAACGTAGAGCAGCTCTTCTTCATCTGGACGGGTCGTGGTGGTAATGGTAAGTCTGTTCTGGATAAGATTATGCGCTATACATTTGGTGATTATGCATTTACGCTCCCTTCTACGGTACTAACTCGTAAATCGGGTGATAGTGGTGCAGCAAATCCAGAGATTATTGGTATGCGTAATCGTCGTTATATTTCCATGTCAGAGCCAGAGACGAGCTCGAATGGGGGTGGTGCTCCTCTAAATGCTCCTTTGATGAAGAAGTATACAGGTAATGATGTAATTGAAGCACGAGGGCTATTCCAGGAGCAGCAGTATTTCAAGATTGCGGGTCGTATTCATTTGCTTTGTAATGAAAAGCCGGCGGTGAACTCCAATGATGGAGGTACCTGGCGTCGTATTCGTGTAATTCCTTTTGAGGCGCTTTTCAAAGATGCGGATGATCCTGAATGGAAGAATCCTGATATTAAGCATATCCATCTAAAAGATTATACACTAGAAGATCGCATTAAGAAATGGCCGCAGGCGCTATTTAGCCGACTTGTATGGATTTATGAGAATGAGTATTTGAAGAATGGGCTCAATCCTGAGCCGCCAATTGTAAAAGAGGCGAGTGAAGAGTATCGTGCAAAATCCGACCATTTCGCAGCATTTAAGAATGCACGTATGCGAGTTGGTGGTACTAATATGGATGTACTGAAGAGCTCTCATCCTCTTGCAGATATTCATAAGAAATATATGACATGGCATGCAGAATATGCATCAGGTATGCCGAAGCTTTCAATGAATGAGCTTGGAAATCGGTTGGAAGAATTCCTAGGTAAGCCGAAGGGAATAAAGAAAATCTTTGAGCGTATAAAAGTATTTGGCTCAGATCAGGAGGTGGATGAGTTTGACGCTGAAGGTGCAGCAGTTGCTGCACCTGAAACTGCTTGCTAAAGCAAGCGCATTACGTCTAAGCAATAGTTTTAATCATTGCATATGAAATAGCCACAAAAATAATACCAGCAGCTAACATATAAACAAGAGTTTTTTTATTCCACTGGCTCGCCTTTCCCACATAAAAGAATAGAGTACTATAAAAAATTACAAATGTAAATGTAAGAATTGCTAATATATAATCTTGAAGCACATAAATACGTTCACGTGGCTCACCAGTTGCCTCTGGAACCGCTTCTTCAAATTCAACATCTGTAGCTGCTGTTTTATTTTCTAAAGCAACAATTTCAGATTTAAGATCGGCTGCGCGGTCTTTAAGTGCGGCTTCCGTTTTTACAAGGGCTGCAAGTGCTTCTGTGTTAGGGAAGCCATCTTGAATAGCATTTAGAGTGAGCATATGATTCTGTGCAATCGCTTTCTGATCAATAAATTGCGCCTGATAATTATCAAATATATCACCAGAAGACTCCATTACTAATTAATTAGAATTTGAAAGCTGTTGAATCTCCAGGCGCGGCTGTATCTACAGGAGCAGCAGTTGTACCAGCATTTGCAGTTTTACGACCTGCAGAGGTTAGTGCACTACCTAGTCCTGTTAGAGCAGATGCAATCCCTGTTTGTGCAGACTGCAAGCCAGATTGTAATCCAGTCTCAATATTTCCAGGTAAGTTTTGTACAAAATCTGTAACAGCCGGGCAATTAGGAAGTGTTGCAATAGGTCCTGCAGATTCAAATCTGCGCTTGTTCCAATATCTCTTATCACGCTTGAAGATTGTGTACTGTGCACGATATACAATTAGGAATACAACAATGGCTGTTAGGATGAATGTTAGAAAGGATGCGAGTGGTCCTGAAACGGCTCCAATACGCCAGAAGCCACCAATAACTGTTGCACCGAGGACACCGAAGAAGATGAATTGATAGACAAAGAGTGTCTCTTGGCGATTGGAAGAGGAGTACTCATTTATCTCAAACTGACGCATGGCATTATCGTGCTTCTGATTTGCAGTTGAGGCTACACTTGCAATGTTGCTATTTGCTTGCTGCAAGTAGGGAGATTGCAGATTATGTGCTAATTGCATATTGCGAAGCTGTGAAGCCGCTTCCAAGCCATTTAGCGTATCTGCTAACTGCTTGTTGAGGTAATCGGAGGTCTGTCCTGGAATGACACTCTTGATATTTGAACCACTAATGGCAGCAGCGACGGAGGCTATGTCGCCTTTCCCAAGTATCGCAGCTTGGATACTTTGAAATTCCATATCTATCTTACTTATTGATAAGATTTGTAAATATTATCAATATAGTTTGTTGTATATTTGTATTTGTATGTGTATTTGTAATTATGTTGCACGATAAACATAAAACAGCATACCAAAAGCAATCAGATTCATAAAAGTGTATAATAGCACAAGATTGCCATTTGCTTTCGCTTTTTGTTTAGTATATTGAACCATTTTCTTATATAAAACAGTATCTGCATTCTGCGATCCTAAATCTGCGCCCTGCTCGGAAAGGGTTTTCATACGCATGGCTAACTCTGCATTTAGATCTGCAGATGAACCATCAGGTGATACATTTAGACGGCGAGTAGTAATATATTTCATTACTGAAATAATGTCTTGCAGACGAGTATTTAGACTGCGAGCTGCTGCGAGCCAATCTGCGCCTTGGTTGCTGTTGCTGCTACCACTGCCTGATGGCGCAGCTGCAGACGCAGAATCAATCACCATCTGCACTGTATATGCATATCTCGCAGAATAATAGCAATATTCATCCTGTAATTTTTGTATAGCAGCCTCATCTGCTTGTATAAATGCATATACCACCGCAGAATCTGCAGATCGATCAGGTGCTTCCTGTAAGCGCCCACCAGCTATTAATTTTTCTATATGGGTTTTAAGAGAATCTTCTGTTAAACGCCCTACAGTATCACGCGCAAGTGTATTATCGGTCGGCAGCATAGTATTTGTAAAAGCGGTTTGTGCATCAGTTAGGGTGAATGTTGTAGAGGAAGCTGCAGGACAGTTCATAGCAGGATATTTCATTGTCATTGGAAATGAAGGATTATGCATACAGCACGCACATGCAGAGTCGCAACCTGCAGGAGATGTACCATCCTCCTTCCAAAATCCTCCTGCATCTATACATGCACGTCTATCTCCCGCAGATCCACATGTATATGGCGCATCCACAAAATTCTCATATTTTAACATATTGCCGCCATAATTTGCTATTACAAATATAAGAACTGCAAATATTAAAAGAACGACTAGTGGTCGTTTATATTCAGTAAAATCTGACATATTAATACTAGTAATAGGTAAGATTTAGAGGTTTTACATTAATTCTTTAGCGGCTTATTCCAAGCATTTCGGAGAGACCTTTACCTGATGTTGAAATTGTTGGCACCGCTGCACCAGTAGTTGGACTAGACTTGAACCAATTAAAAAATCCAGATGCAGTTGTTGTTGCTGCAGGCGCCGCTGCTGCTGCCCCTGCTCCTACGGAACCAGGTACAGCATTCAATTTATACATGAAAAATATAGCACCTACAATGAAACCAATACTAATTGTAAAGAGTACTGGAATACTCAAACGCCGTAGAGGTCTATCTATCATATAAAGTTGGTGATAGCTAACTTTCTGCTCTCTACGGTCAACAGCTCGTGCACGAGCCTCTGCAGTATCTGCAGTTTGTTGTGCTTCTTTTAGCTCTTCTTCAAGACTTGCTATTTTTTGTTGATATTCGCCTATACTTGTTGTAATACGTCCTATATCAGTGTCATAATGAGAACCTTCAATAATTGCGCCCAATGATTGATTTAAGGCTCTATATTCTGCTAATTTTGTTTGAATATCTTGCTGTTCTGCACTTGTTAATATACGACGGGATGCAAGTGCATCATGTAAATGCGCATTGAATGAGTCTATTTGTGTTTGATAATCAACCGCCATCTAATCTAAACGGTGCAAACTCGGTACACAGTGTACACACCTGCAGAAGGAGATGGACGAGTAATCTTTACAATATCACCCGGGACTAGACCAAGCCAACGTGCTTGCATATCAATATGGAATTTGATATGTGGAAGCTGTGATTTTGCATTCACCATCAGTTTTGTGAGAAGAGCTTCGTGCTCCTCTTCAGGCACCTTTTCGTGTGGCGGAACAAGTACATGTTTGGTAGGATTATTTGCAAGATTGTAGATGGAGAAATAGGAAACTCGTAGGCGGTGCGTAACCCAGTCATTTAGGGCGGCTACAGCAAATGCATCACCAATTGTATCCTTATACATGATAATTACATCGGTCTTTGCAAAGTCTGGATCTTTTAGGCGTTTCATAACATGCTCGGACATTGAACCCTTTGGCTTTGAATCCATATACAATACAATGCACTTCTGATCGGGATCTTCAGAATGCGGTGCTACAAAATCGGCTGAATGCAAATAGGTAGACATTGCAGCCGTCTCTTTTGGAGAAAATCGTTTATACGGACTGACTTCATACCCTCGGCTCTCCAACAGCTCCATTAGGGTTAGGCGTGAACGGTAGAAAATATTGGCGTATTCAAACTCTGTATTGGATGACATTCTTCCTGCTACAGAGTTTGTAGTAAATTTAGAGAATCAAATTTAGCACACAGCTATTAGGGTGTTAATTTGGACTATTTAAATATATATGAAATTATGTAGGTTGTTTCATTCTAATTTCATAACTTTTACAATGGCTCCTGCGCCAACATGACCGCCGCCATCAATTGTCTGAGCAGGTCCTCTGCGTCCACCAAGTGTTCTGCGACTTGCTGATCTGGGAGCGCCCCCACCTCCTTCCATCTCCTCACCAGGAGGAGGAGCGGCTGCTGAAGCAGATTTGAGCTCTGCTGCATTAATACCATCTGCGCGCATGGCATCTTCACTTGTATCAATGGATAAAACTGGACCACCGTCTGCTGCTGTCCCAAGAACGGGTGCAGCGGCTTGACGAATTGCAGCCTCTTCATCATTCGCAGAATTTGAAACACCCGCAACACCCTCCAATCCACCTTGCTCAATCTCCTGCTGCTGTGTAATAGCCTCTACCGCCGCCTCCTCATCTCCTAGCATAGGCACAGCTGCAGCTGCGGCTGCTTCCTCCGCCGCCTGTTCGCCCATAACATCGGTTCCAACTGCAGAAAATGGTACAACTGCCATACCAAGTGTACGAGCTGCTTCCTGTACCTCCTCTAATCGTGGCGGCTCTGCAGATGCAAGTAGCGCAGGCGCAGCAATCTCCTCAAACACAAGTGGCTCTAATGGAGCAATCTGTCCCGCATCTCCTTCCACCAAATCTAAAATTGGTGTAGCGAGTTTCTGTACATTCTTTGTTGTCACAATACGCATACTCATATTTAGATAAGAATTCATTTCCTGCTCTAATAGCTTGGTTGCATAAGGAATTTCTACATGTGTAAATTCTCCACTTGGCTTTGTAGTAGGCGGGATAATCTCCAAATTAGAAACAGCTGTTCCAGAGAAAGATACTGGACCATCGCATAATGGGCATACAGAAATATTGAGTTTAGGATTAAAAATAGGTACAGTGCCGCAGCCAGTACATAATGGGAAAATATGACCATCAGATCGTGTCATAAATGACTCGCGCTGGAATGTTGCAGCACCGTGGCACACAATTGCATCACGCTCCTGTTCACCAATCTTCAAACCACCTTGTGCACCACGACCACCTGTCGGCTGATGGGTACGCTGCTCCCTGCGACCCTTATCACGTGCTTGCCATTTGTCTTCCACCATATGTTTTAGACGCATACCATAAATTGGAGCAATAAATATATCGCAATGAATCTGTTGTCCAGTCATACCATTATAGAGGATTTCATTGCAATAGCGTTCAAATCCGAGCTCTTCTAATTGATCACCAGCATCAGCTGCAGGTGTTCCTTCATTCATAAAGGTGGTACCATCTGCATGAGAGCCTACTTTTACACCAACTTTGCACATAATTTGTTCCATTAATTGTCCCATTGTCATACGAGAAGGGATGCTATGAGGGTTGACGAGTAAATCAGGAACAACACCTTCGGATGTGCGAGGCATATCATGTCCGCGTACAAGCATACCAATTGTACCTTTCTGACCGTGGCGATTACTAAATTTATCACCCAGCTCAGGCTTGCGATCTTGACTAACACGAATTTTAACAGTGCGATGTCCCATATTATTGACAGTTACAACAACCTGTTCAACTACACCACGAGTCCATACTTGAGGAGCAAGAGAAACATCTTTCATTTCTCCGCGATCTGATAACATATATGCGCCAACAATTACAGTCATTTCATCAACAAATTCACCTATTTTGATAATACCACGTTCATCTAATTTGGTATAATCCATGCCAGGACGTAAATCCATCCATGCTGCAATAGAACCAGGATTACCAATACGTACTTTTATATAGGCTGTATCATCATCCTCTTCGCGCATAGTATATGTACGATATGCAACTGAGCGGAAAAGACCGCGGTCAATTGCATCACGATTCATAACAATACCGTCCTCCTGATTGTAGCCAGTGTAGCAGCAAAGGGCTAAAATAATATTTTGACCATAAGACATACGACCTTCACCAAAATAATCCTGGTAGAGTGTACGTGTAAGAGGGGCTTCACCATAACAGAGAATATGTGCATTATTATCATAACGATTTTGCCAATTAGTAGCGTACATACTAAGAGCTTGTTTTGATTGTGCGGAGCCAAGTTGATTACGAGGAGATTGATTGTGATTTGCAAAAGGAATCTGTCCATTTACAATACCTAAAATAGTAGATGGGTGAATTTCAATATGAGTTGTTTCAGGAATAATCTGCTCTGGGAAATTAGCAATATATATTTCATTCTGTTCATAAGGGTCGACATATTCAATTGGTGAAACATGTTGAGCCAAGTCTTTTTCATATAAATCAATGGTTACATTTTCAAGGTCAGCGAGTGGGTCTGTAAATTCAGAAATAGTAAGTGGCGCAGTTAGGCGTTCACGGTGTGTGCCCATTATTAAATGACGCCAATTAGGGAGTTCTGCTAAACGCTTGTATGGAACACGTTGTTGCTGATTGATATTTGCATTCGCTTTTGCAGCAGATGCACCACCATTTGCTGCATTTTTAAGAACAATTAGGGGACGGACTGGGCGTCCTTCATCCATATATACCTGTACACGCTTTGTACGAATGTTGAAACTAACGGATGTGGTAGGTGGAAGCCAACCAGTATGTTTGAGCAGTTTGCAAAGGCGAGTAAGGCGAATAGGAATATCTGTAAAGCCGACAATACCAGCATTTACATAGATAGGTGTCATTGAAATGCGTTCATCGGGTGTAACTTTATCACAATCACGAATCTTAATACGATTACGTAGCCAGTCTACAAATGGCTGGGGATTTGTACTTGTAGAAATATAGGTTAATACTGTAAGATTTTTAGCAATACCAATGGAAGCGCCACCAGGTGTTTCATTTGTGCAGAAATATCCAAACTGACTGGGATGTAAATGACGAGGACCTGTCAGTTTCAAGCTAGTATCAAAGCTGCTTACAACACGACGGCAATGGCTCATAAAATCCAAATAAGATTGGCGACTCAGAGCTTGTAGCACACCTGACTTTTCATCACCCACATTTGACCCCCATTTTCCTTTGAATCCGCGCATCAACCCTTCCGTTATAAAATTATACATAAATACTTTATCAGCTTGTGTATTTGCAAAGATATTACGGAATCGTTCACCTTGATAATTGGCTGCGTTGTATTTATATTCTTGACCAACCTGTTTGTTAATAGCTTGTATCCATGATTTATAAACACCTGCAAAAAGCATTTGTGTTAAGAACCCGCTGGTAAGTAGGCGTTGGTTGCGTGTATCATCTTTATCAGTTGGTGGGTCAATTCCTGCAGCTGTACGAATAATGGAGCGGACACAGTCACCAAGGAACATTGCACGTGAGCGTGGTTTATCATCAATATGAATAAATACTTGGTTATGTAAAATATCAAGCACATGTGCTACACCGAAACCTTTAGTAAGTGTTTGGATATATTGAATTGCTGTATGTGTTGTATAAAAAGGAAGAGCATTTGATACAGAAGGAATTAGATAATGGGCTAAAAGTTTGCGTTCAGCACCTTTTACATCAGGAAAGATAATATTAAAAATATCCTCATCTGTTTGAATACCCATTGC
>Ga0078894_10000936_pt1 | contig 21015 bp, 20 predicted proteins | sample LauGreSu1BDMLBSD_2_FD_67506 | JGI IMG/M metagenome (GOLD analysis project Ga0078894, IMG submission 67506) | Freshwater lake microbial communities from Lake Michigan, USA - Su13.BD.MLB.SD (version 4) (version 4) | ecosystem: Environmental > Aquatic > Freshwater > Lake | place: Lake Michigan... | reverse complement strand
GGCATCCGTCCGGAGGGCCCGTCTCCTGACGGGCCGGAACTCGCCCCGTCATAGTCGAACATCTTCCGGCCCGTGTGGACACGGGCCCTCCGGGTTCACGGCATTCCATGCCGACGACATCAAATCAAACAACCGTACTGTCAGGCCTATAACCTTTGAGTCAAGATGTCTCCCCAAAAACTCACCTTTAATTTCGCAACAGGACCAGCTACAACTACTCCTATGACACAGCCCTTTACCATCTACTTCGCCGGTGAGCTGTTTAGTTTAAAGCACCTCCTCGGAAACGCGGTCCTGGCCGAACAGATTCATCTCGAATCTAAGAACCGTTACCGGTGTGTTGTTCCACAAGACCTTGAGCAACGAGAAACGACGCCGACCGCTATTAGAGATCAGGATCTCTTACATGTTGTCTCCTGTGATGTAGGACTCTTTCACTTCGATGGTCCCGAACTCGACTCAGGAACGGTTGTTGAGTTCGTTATCTCGAAGATGCTCGATATCCCCTCTGTCATTATTCGAACGGACTTTCGACTCGGCGGTGACTCCCGAATGGATCCTTGGAACCTCATGTGCTCGGGCTATCCCCGCACCAAGATACTTCTCTTGGACGCCATAGCCTCATATCAGCAACAACTGCGAGCTGAAGGTGTCTCCCCAACGAATGCGGCTCACGAAGCGAGTCGAAAATTCGCCAGCGATGTGGTCACGGCGCTCGATGAGGTTCGCGCGATGCCACCACGATTACCCGCTGAAACTCGCGATACCGTCTATGAGTGGATGAGACATCTGCCGGGAGATAGCTTCGGACGGCTGCTATCCCAAGAATCACTCCATCAGATCGTTGCGGCTAAACTCTCCCGAGGGCTCCTCTAATGTCAGCGCGGCTAGCCGTTATCGGAAGTTTCGTTCAAGACCTCGCCTTCACCGTTGGAAACTTTCCAGCTCCGGGACAAACGATAATCGGAAACTTCTTTACCGGCCCCGGGGGGAAGGGTTCAAACCAAGCCGTCGCGGCGCACCGACAAAATATCCCGACCGTATTTATCGGATGTGTCGGAGAGGACCTCTTCGGTCACGGCTACCGTGAATGGTGCAAGGGAGAGGGGTTGCCTATTAAACTCCTGACATCCTTTGAAGCGCCAACCGGCGCCGCCTCAATAGTCATTAACGAGAAAGCTGAGAATGCTATCGTCGTAGCCCTTGGCGCGAACGACGCCCTCACCCCTGAGCATGTGCTGAGCGCACTGGGTCAGGAGCCCTCGCTCTCTGTTGTGCTTCTCCAAGCTGAGAGCAATCTTAAAGCTGCCGAAGCCACGCTCACGTACGCGAGAGAGAAAGGCATAACCTCTATTCTCAACCCCGCTCCGATTAACCCGGGAGTGAAGCCCTCGCTTCTCTCCTTAGCGAACTACATCACCCCGAACGAAACGGAATTAAGCTTTCTTCTCGAGCATATCGCGGGTGTCGCATGCAAAGAGGACCTCACCAAGATCTCCGATGACTCGATTCGAGAGATCTGCAACCACCTCCCTCACACCTCAGTGGTCATGACCCTCGGCGCTCACGGTTCTATCTTGTACCAACGAGAAGAGCTCCCACCCGGCATTACCGGTGTCGCGCGTGGTGACGTACTACGAACTCCAGCGGTTCAGGTTAAACCGATCGATACAACCGGCGCTGGAGACGCGTTTAATGGTGGGCTCGCCGCTGGACTTATCAAGTGCGACGGCAACCTTCCGCGGGCGATCCGGTACGCGACCGTTGTCGCCGGCCTCTCAACCGAGAAGATGGGGACAGCGCCCGCGATGCCAACAGAGGCCGAAGTTTTAAAGCACCAATCGTTTTATCGTAACTCGTAAAGGGAGAAACTATGCCGTACATCGGAAGAAAAGATCGCAAACAGTACCAAGACGTTCTCAACGCGCTCGCGGAGATCGTGCCACAAGATCGAATGCAACGCCCCGGCCACATAAACTACATCGTGAGCCTCCTTATTGAGAAGGTCTACGGCAAGGAGCTTCGCTACGCCGACCACAACGAGGTTGTCGGAGTTCTCAACTGCATCGCGCTTGAGTTCTATCGAAGGAAGACGGCGCCGTATGAGGATGTGAAGATTGGGGAGGAGGGGGATCTGACCGATCTGTAATACCCAATCCGGAGGGCCCGTCTCCTGACGGGCCGGAACTCACCCCATAATTTTCGCGCATCTTCCGGCCCGTGTGGACACGGGCCCTCCGGATTCATGTCGTTCCAGCCATGTTAATCCGATATCGACAATATTTAATCGGGCGTACGAACTAATCGATCCTACCCCAACACCAACTTCGCGAACCGATACACCAACTTTTTCGGCTCATCGAACGAATCAAACTTAACGGTAACGTTCGCGGTATTGCCACTTCCTGTAACGCTCTCTACACAACCTTTACCGAACGTTGGGTGAATCACCTCGACGCCTGGCGCGAGCTGCTCAATCGCCGCTGATGGCTTGCCGTGATACTCGTCAGGAGTTTTCGATTCCTGCTTCATCGCATCGGCTGGCATCAAGAGATTGCGAATCTGATCGAGTGAGACGCTCGTCTTTGACGAGTATGCCGGCTCAGAATCGTTGCGGGATGAATACTTCTTCTTCCTGCGCCACGTATTGGAGTAATCATCCTCGATCCGAGTGTCGATATCATCGTCATCGTCAAACGAGAACCGAGGATACCCCTCAATGAATGACGCGCCCTGCGAACGTTCCGTTCCAACGGCAGTTAAACTCTTTGGATCGATATCTTTAGCGAAGCGGCTCACCACTCGGGCGCCACCCGCGCTTCCTGCGCTTCCACCCGCCGCGAACATACCGCGGTTGTGGGCACGGCTTAGATAGAGAACCTTCATAGCTCGCGTAACGCCCACGTAACAGAGTCGTCGCTCCTCTTCGAGTCCAACAACGTCATCAAGGGAGCGGTAATGAGGAAGGAGCCCCTCCTCCATACCCGCGAGGAACACCACCGGGAACTCCAACCCCTTCGCGAGGTGAAGGGTCATGAGCGAAACCGTATCGGTCTTTTGATTCGGGTCGTTCGCTCCCGCCTCACCCGCCGGCACATCGGCGCTTGAGGTGAGCGAGATACGATCGAGGAAGTCCTTCATGACCTCCTCCGTAGAGGTCTCAGGTCGCTCCATGGTGCGACCGAGGGACTCTAACTCTTGTAAGTTCTCTATTCGGGACTGCGCTGTCGGATCCTTCATCGCAGCCAAACGTGGGCCGTACTCGGTCTTTTCAACGATGAAGCCGAGAAACTCTCCCAACTTCATCGTCTGAGCCGCCTGCTTCAACTCTCCCATAAGCTCAACGAACTTCTTTACGTGCTTGTTCGACTGAGCAACCGTAACTGAAGCGTGCAAAAACGGCATCGCGGTCTCGCGAGCCTCATCGGCTATCGCCTGTACCGCTTGAGCGCCGATACCGCGAGGCGGCGTATTCACCACCCGCTGGAAAGCTTGATTGTCCGCTGGATTTATTAGAAGCCGAACGTACCCGAGGATATCCTTAACCTCTTTACGATCGAAGAACTTTAAACCTCCAAAGATCTTGTACGGAATCTTTCCTCGCACCAACGACTCCTCAAGCGCTCGTGTTTGCGCGTTCGTTCGATAGAGGATCGCCATCTCAGAATACTTATACCCTTGGGTGCTGAGCTTTCGGATCTCCGAGGTTATAAACTCCGCCTCTTGGTTCTCGTCGTAGCCGATGAAGGTTCGGATAGGGTCGCCATCATCTCCCGCGGTCCAGAGCTTCTTCGCCTTTCGAGATTTATTCTTCTCGATGACGGCGTGCGCGGCGTTAAGAATCGTTCCGGTTGAGCGATAGTTCTGCTCAAGCTTTACAACCTTGGTGTTCGGATAGTCCTTCTCGAACTCAAGGATGTTACTAATAGTCGCGCCTCTAAAGCCGTAAATGGACTGGTCGTCATCGCCTACCACGAAGAGGTTACGTCGCGGCTCCGCGAGCAAGCGGATGAACATATACTGAACCTTGTTCGTATCCTGGAACTCATCCACCAAGATGTAGTGAAGGGTTCGGCGATAGTAATCAAGAACCTCCGGAAACTCTCGCAATACACGAACCGTGTTCACGAGGAGATCGCCGAAGTCCATCGCGTTGGCCGCTAGCAGAACTTTTTGATACCGGTCGTACACCTGCGCCTGCAGATCGGTCTCAATACTTGAGGCACGCTGTCCAGCTTCGGCGGGCAGGATGTAGTTGTTCTTAAACTTATCGATAGCCCGTGAGAAGGTATCGAGGGGATAGCGGTCCTCATTAATATTGAGTTCCTTCAACACCTGCTTCAGCACACCCTTTGTATCTTGGTCATCATAGATGATGAACTGGTTGCTGTAGGAAAGACGGGAGGCGTTGTGACGAAGAATTCTTAAACCAGCTGAGTGGAAGGTAGTTATCCACAGATTTTCCCCATCTGTGCCTAACAAGGAGTGCAACCGCTCGCGCATCTCCTGCGCGGCTTTATTAGTAAAGGTGACGGCGAGGATGCGAGAGGGGAACACCCCTTGCTCAAGTATGAGCTGCGCTACTCGATGCGTAAGCACCCGAGTCTTTCCACTTCCCGCGCCAGCGAGTACGAGGATAGGCCCATCTCCATGAACCACAGCCTCAGCTTGAGGGTCGTTGAGCCCCTTGGTGAGGTTAGGTTGCGGTCGGGAAGAATCCTCTGAAGAGAACATCTGAGCTTGGTCGCCAATCATGAAAGGTAGAGGTCCAAATATTAAACAAAAAAGGGAGATGAAACATCTCCCTTCGGCCACAAAAGCCGACGATACCCCCGCGGAGGATCGCTGTACACCGTTCCGTTCTTCTTATCGCAACCGACGAGCTATTTGTTGCCCACGAAGTGAAACTTTAGCGACACCATAGACCTCACCAAGTCGTCCGTGCGGCATAGCCTGAGTGAGGAGCTTCGCGATGAAGGCGAGCGTAAGCACAGCGCACACGAAGTCGATTCCCATTACTAATAAATCGTTACCCATGATGTCCTCCACAATTAGTTTCTATAGTTTTTCTATAGCAGGGTCGGGCATCTTTCAAGTCTTTTTCTATATCTAATCGAAATATTACAATCAGGGGACATTCCGGACCTAAGTTCAGGTAGTTAATAAATAAAACGGAGGTGCATCGGTGCTTTCGAGGGGCGATCCTGATAGGTTACACCCCATGGCTGACTACAATCGCAAAGACCATCTCTACAAGAAGGCCAAGGAGGAGGGATTCGAGTCCCGCGCCGCCTATAAGCTCATCGAGATTCAGCAACTCTATAAGGTCATTCCTCAAGGGGGTCACGTCCTCGATGTCGGCGCCTGGCCGGGAGGATGGACCCAGGTCTCCCTCGATATCGTAGGGCCGAAGGGCGCCGTTACCGCTATCGATCTCGTTCCGATCGAATCAATCGGCGACCCGCGATGCAATTGTATAACTGGCGACGCGCGAGATTTAGAGGAGATCCTCGGACATCCCGGCCCCTGCTTCGACGCGGTAATCTCCGACATGTCACCCAAGCTAACCGGTATCAAAGAGGCCGACCAAGCGGGAACGGTGGCATGCGCCGAACTTGCCCTCTATGTCGCGCAACAACTTTTGAAGAAAGGTGGCAGCTTCGTCGTCAAGGTATTTAAAGGTGGACAGGTTGAGGGGTTTGTCAAATCCGCTAGGCCCATGTTTAATAAGTTGATTCGGTCGGAGCTAAAGTCGACTCGAGCAACCTCGAACGAGTTCTATGTGATAGGCCTCGGATTTAAAGGTACCAGTTAACAATCGAAGGACCCATGAACCTCGTCGCAACCACCGAGCGCTTTGGTAACTTTATCATTTTCACAACCGAACAGTGGGGGCGCTCATGGATCTTCCTCTACCGAACCCTCGTCGCTCTTATTAAGCCTCCCTATCGACCGTTCCTCTATCTCCAACAGTTGTTGATGATCGGCGTGAATTCCACGCTCGTTATCGCGTTGATCGGTCTCTTCACCGGCGCGGTGTTAGCTGTTCAAGGTGAGTATACGTTGGCGAAGTTTGGAGCAACGGCGTACACCGGCCCCGCTGTCGCGTTAAGTTTAATTCGAGAGCTTGGTCCAGTACTCACCGCTCTTATGTTGATTGGTCGAGCGGGCTCCGCAGTAACCGCGGAGCTCGGAATTATGCGCATCACCGAGCAGGTCGACGCGCTGCGCTCGATGGCCGTTGATCCTATCAAATACCTTATGGCTCCACGCCTCGCGGCCGGGCTTATCGCGATGCCACTCCTCTGCGCCATCTTTAATGTGGTCGGCATCTTCGGTGGCTACTGCGTCGCGGTCGGACTCCTTGGTCTTAGCTCAGGAACGTTCATGAGCGAGATGACCTCGGCGGTGGGCCTTGTTGACGTTAAGTCAGGATTCATTAAATCGGCCGTCTTTGGTCTCATCTTCGGATGGGTGAGCTGCTACAAGGGATACACCTGCGGATTCGGAGCTCAGGGTGTTAACAAGGCTACAACGCAATCCGTAGTTACCGCGTCAGTGGCGGTCCTTATCGTCGACTACTTCCTCACGAGCGTGCTCACCCGCGTCTTCATGGACTAATCGATGATATCGGTTCAGAACGTTTACAAACGGTTTGGTTCCCAGGTTGTTCTCGACGGCGTTAGCATTGAGATCGAGCCTGGCAAAACAACGACCGTTGTTGGACCGAGCGGAGTAGGGAAGTCGGTTCTCTTAAAGCTCATCATGGGAATCATGTCCCCAGACGCGGGCGAGATTTACATCGGTGGCGATAATATAACCAAAGCGAAGTCAGAGGCGTCGAAGAACGAGATTCGCAAACAGCTTGGGGTGCTCTTTCAATCAGCCGCTCTCTTCGACTCCCTCACTATTTACGACAATATCGCCTTCCCGCTCCTTGAGCGTTCCGGCCTGAGCGCTTCAAAAGCCCATCAAAAAGTACTTGCGATAGCGGAATCGCTCAGCCTTGGCCCCTACCTCTCGAACTATCCAGAGCAGGTGTCCATCGGCATTCGAAAACGTGTCGGCATGGCTCGTGCGCTCATAACCGAGCCGAAGATCCTTCTCGTGGACGAGCCGAACACCGGCCTTGACCCTCTTGATGGTCAAGAGGTGTATGATTTGATAAATGCATGTAAGAATCAGTGGGGATTCACCGGCTTAGTGATAAGCCATGAACTCCCTGAGGTATTTCAGGTATCGGAGCGAGTTGCCATGATACTCGGCGGTAAGATTATCGCCGAGGGCACTCCCGCTGAGATGATAGCTTCTACTGATCCTGCGGTGCAGCAATTCCTTAATGGGAGAACGGATGGACCAATCAAAATTCAATAACCCTCAAGGTGGCGCGCAACTCGCGGTTCCAAAGCGGAGCTTCTCTTTGGAGTTCTTCGTGGGGCTCTTTACAGCGGCCGGTGTCGCTGCCGCCGCTTATCTCGCCGTAGGGCTCGCTGGCTTAGAGCTCAGCTCAAAAGACACCTACCTACTCTACGCTGAATTCGATAACATCTCGGGCCTCAAGTACGGCGCGTCTGTTGAAATAGCGGGAGTTCCTATCGGAGTTGTCTCCGACATCTCGCTCAAAGATCCCGTCGCTCGGGTGACCCTTAAACTTACTCGCTCTATTCAGTTAAAGGATGACGACATCGCGTCTATAAGGACCAAGGGAATTATCGGTGACCGCTACGTAAAGATCTCTCGGGGCGCATCAACTGACTACATACCCGAGGGGGGAACTATGACAGAGACAGAGTCGGTCATTGATATCGAGGACGTTATCGGTAAGGTCGTCCACAGCCTGGGCGGCGACAAGGATGAAGAGCCGAAAACAGAAGAAGTTAAAAAATAAGCAAGACAAACTCTCTAGGAACAAGGAAACGGGGGAAAAACTTTATGGCAATCAGAATCTTTTCAGCGCTCGTAGCCCTCACGCTCTCGATCAGCTCTCTCTGTCTTGCGGAGACGCCCTCTCCAAAAACGGAGATTAAAAATACTATCGACAGCATCATCGCTACCGTTCAAGCGAACCCAGGGGACGCCGCCAAGGCCGCTCGACGTGAAAAGCTTCGCGAGATTATCAACCCTAAGTTCGACTTCGATGAAATGTCACGTCGCTCTCTCGGTTCTAACTGGACCGAGATAACCCCAGCTGAGCAGAAAGATTTCACTACCGTATTCTCAGAGCTCCTCGCCCGTACGTACCTCTCAAAGATTGAAACCGTGAAACCAGGAATGGTTAAGGTTGAGAGCGAGCAGGTAGAGGGAGCGAAGGCCGTCGTTAAGACCGTCGTGCTTAGCCAAGGCGACACCTTCCCGATCGATTACAAGATGATGTACCGAGACAACGGATGGCGTGTATACGACGTGGTTATCGAGAACATCGGACTCGTAGCCAACTACCGAAATGAGTTCTCCGGAATTATCCGCAAGGATAAGTTCACAGGGCTCATGGAGAAGCTCAGAGCTAAAGTTAAGTAAACAAGCCCATGAGACCGCTAGAGAGCATTTGTAGATACACTATCGTATCGCTCCTACCGCTCTTAGCGCTCGGCTGCGCTCCAACCCTTCGTGATTTTGAATCTGTTCCGCTCCAAAAGCCAATTCACCGGTACGCGATAGCTCATCGTGGCTCACTTCACGATGGACTCCCCGACAACTCAGTTCCCGCGCTTAGAGATTCTATCTCCAAAGGTGTGCAATTTCTTGAAGTCGATGTGCGTAGGGGCTCTGATGGCGAGCTCTTCCTCTTTCATGACGGCTCACTTCAAGAATCCAACTACGCATCTCCTCAAGAGCTCCTCGGAAAACCGGTCCAAGAGCTATCCACAGGTGACCGAGGAAAAGTCAGGCTCGACGCCGCAGGTCGTATCGGAATACCAACTCTTCGAGAAGCGCTCGCAACGCTCGACGTAAGTAAAACAGCCGCGCTTCAACTCGATCTTAAAGGTGAATCAGACCAACTGCTCGACGCTGTAGTGAAGCTTCTTTCCCAAGAGGATAAACTCTCGCGCGCTGTTATCCAACTCAAGAACCCGGAGCGCATTCAACGCATTCGCTCTCAAGAACCTCGCGTACGAGTCCTCGCGCGTGTGCGCGACATGGAGCAGGTAGAAAAAGCTATCGCCGCCAAGGTAGAGTTCATTGAACTGGAGCGATGGATTACGGGAGAAGCTGTGGAAAAGTGCCACGCGGCGAACATCACCGTTGTTCTTAACGTTGCCGCGCCGCGGTATGACACAAGAGAGACGTGGGAGTTCTTTCGAGCGCGCGGGGTGGATTCGGTAATGACGAACCATGCAGTTTCAGCTAGCGAGGATAAATAATGCTCCTGCGCCTCCTCCAGAACGCCTACTCGCAATTAATCGATAGCTTCGCATGACTTTTCGGAACATTTTGATTTTCGGACTGGTGCCGCTCTGTCTCGCGTTCGCACTTCAGTCCCTGGGAGATGTCGGGTCTCGAGACAGCATCGCCTATTGGAGCGCAGTTCAGGCGTTCTTAAACCGAGAAGATCCGTACAATCTCGATACGCTCCTTCGCATACAGCGCCTCGTTGATCCATCTCGAGAGAGTCCCCAGCTATTTCTTAACCCTCCGTGGGCCCTACCTCTGCTGATACCACTATTTTTTTTGAATTTCTCCGCATCGACAATCCTCCTGTTGTCGATAAATATCTCAGTTACATTCTTCACGTTGCGGCGGCTCGGGGTTCTATTCACTCCTCTACCTGCTCGTTACGCCCTTCTGGTTGGTGGATTTTTTCCAATACTCTCGTGTTGGTATTTCGGACAACTCAGCTGCTTCCTGCTCGTGGGATCAGTCCTCGCACTTGAGTGGATAACTAAAGCGTATCGCCCGTGGTGGAAGGTCGCTGTGGCGCTCGCCTTATGGAGCATCAAGCCTCAAACGCCATATCTTCTCATACTTGTGACCCTTGCCGCGATCCTCCGATACACGCCGAAGCGGGAGCTAGCCAAGATCGGCTTGCTCGCCGCCGTTCCGCTCTCTTTCCTTGTATACCGCGACGACCTTTTGGTGGGATGGATATCGACCTTTGAGCACGCGAGCAAATGGGCGACATCCTCTCTCCCTTCTTTGGCCTCTGCCGCGCTCTCGTCTGTTAACAGGCCAGGGCTTATTGCTTTGCCCGCTGGAATCATCGCTGCCACCGTGCTGGTGCTCGAGAGGGGCGCGATAATTCCGTATCAATTCCTCTACTACCTAATGATCTCCTCGCTAACGGCGCCCTATGCGTGGATATTTGACTTCTCATCGTTCGTGATAGTCATCTACGCCATCTCGGTCCTTCTCATTCGCGATTCAACGACTCTTTGGAGGCGGCGCGCATATTTCGCGATTGTTGCTGCTCTTTGCGTGCCGTTTGAAGCGTTATTCACGAACAATCTTCAAGCATACGCAGCTCATCCTCTACTCGTTGCAGCGTTGTTCGTTGTGAACCGAAGAGATATCAGTGGCCTGTTTGAGAAAACAGAAAGTCGCTCAGTACCGCTCTCGCGAGAGTCATTAAAGTAAAAGCGACATCTCACCTGAGAGGATGGTTAGGGGTCTGGGAATTTGCGCTCATAAAAAAGGAGCCTCAAGGGCTCCGTTCTCTTAAGACATCGTATGTCTCGCTGAAACCTTACTTGGCAGCGGCCTTTGCCTTGCGAGCCTTAAGGTTATTCTTCTTGTTACGCTTCATAACACGCTTAGCGCTACGAGCTGCACGACGGTTTTCAGTGATCTTTGTTGGCGATGCCATAACACGACTCCTTTAAAAATCTGAAGGAGAAAAGGTACCGGGAAAGCGACCCATGGTCAACTCCACCCCGGAACCCCTCTAAATAACTAAATATCCAGGTTTCGAATCTTCAGGGCGTTATCCTCGATGAACTTCCTTCGAGGCTCTACTTCGTCGCCCATAAGTACCGTGAAGATCTGATCCGCATCGATAGCGTCATCAATCGTTACCTGAAGGAGGCGTCGGTTCGTCGGATCCATCGTGGTCTCCCACAACTGCTCTGGGTTCATCTCACCGAGTCCCTTATATCGGGTAATCGCAAGCCCTTTGCGGCCACGCGCGTCAACCCAATCAGAAACCCCCTCAATCGACTCGGCGGAAGCGCGCTCCTTCGACTCACCGGTAGCGGTAATCGTGTATGGCCCCTCACCGAGTTGAGCACGCGCATCAGTGTACACCGCTCGAATCGTCGTGATCTTATCAGAGATCCAAAGTCGACGAGTAACGGTCGTCGTGTACTGAACACCGCGAAGTCGAGTCTTCACATGGATAGCGACCTCACCGTCGTGGTCATCAACGATATCAACAACCGGCTCCTGAATCGTTCGCGCCTTGATGGCGGCGACAATGTTATTCAGAAGGGAAGCGATGTGGTCACGCTTCCACGATGTCTCGTTGAAAGCGATACCCGACTCTGAGAGGCCAACGATAACACGCTGATCGAGGCGCTCCATCTGAATCTCGATAAGCGCTCGCTTCACATCCTGAACTCGAACGAGCAACGGAGTGATGGACTCACCCGTCACAACCTTGCCGTCCTTTCCTTGAATCGAAACGCCTTCAGCTCCACCGCCGATGATAATCTCCGTGAACTCCTTCTCGTTCTTGAGGTATCGCTCGGTCTTACCCTTCTTAATCTTATAGAGGGGCGGTTGCGCTATGTAGAGGTGCCCCTTAGAGATAACCTCATTCATCTGACGATAGAAGAAGGTAAGCAGAAGGGTGCGGATGTGACTTCCGTCAACGTCGGCATCGGTCATGATGACGACCTTGTGGTAGCGGAGCTTATTCACATCGAAGTCACCAGAACCGATACCGGTTCCAAGCGCGGTGATGAGAACTCGAATTTCCTCGAACGAGAGCATCTTGTCGAAGCGAGCTTTCTCTACGTTAAGGATCTTACCCTTAAGCGGAAGGATAGCTTGATTCTTCTTGTCACGACCCTGCTTAGCCGAACCACCCGCGGACTCTCCCTCCACCAGGAACAGTTCAGCTTCTTCAGGACTCTCGTTTTGGCAGTCCGCCAGTTTTCCTGGAAGCGCCGCGCTATCGAGCGCCCCTTTTCGACGAACAAGTTCACGCGCCTTGCGAGCCGCCTCACGAGCACGCGCGGCCTCAAGGGACTTATTCACAATCGTCTTAGCGATCTGTGGATTCTCCTCGAAGAACTTCGCGAGCTGCTCACCAGCGATCTGCTCAACGAAACCCTTCACCTCGGAGTTTCCAAGCTTTGACTTGGTCTGTCCCTCAAACTGTGGCTCTGGAATCTTAACACTCACCACTCCAACGAGACCTTCTCGGGTGTCGTCACCCTGAATGCCCTCGTTAAAACCTTTGAGAAGGTTGTTCTTGTCAGCGTAGTTATTGAGGGTACGAGTAAGCGCTGCCTTAAATCCGATAAGATGCGTTCCGCCCTCTGGAGTATTGATATTGTTTGCGTAGGTGTAGATGCTCTCTGTGTACTCGGTGTTATACTGAATAGCTATCTCAGCGCTAATCCCATCTCGTTCACCACTTATGTAGATCGGCTCAGGGAATATCGGTTGCTTCGACTTGTTGAGATGCGAAACGAAACTGCGAATCCCACCCTCGAAGAAGAACTCTTGCTCTTTATCGATACGCTCATCGAGGAGGATGATTCGAAGACCAGCGTTCAGGAACGCCAGCTCTCGAATACGGTGCGACACCGTGTCGTAGTTAAAGGTCTTCGTCTCTTGGAAGATCGTGTGGTCAGGATAGAAGGTCACCTTCGTTCCAGTACCTTCGGCGTCTCCGATAACTTTGAGAGGAGCGACCGGATCGCCACGACGGAACTCCATCGCGTGAAGTTTACCACCTTGTTTAATCTCAGCCTTAAGCCAATCAGAGAGCGCGTTCACAACTGAAACGCCCACACCGTGAAGTCCACCGGAAACCTTATACGCCTCCTTCTCGAACTTTCCACCAGCGTGAAGCTTCGTCATCACGACCTCAACGCCACTCACTCCCTCTGTGGGATGAATGCTCGTCGGAATTCCTCGGCCGTTATCCTCAACGGAGACCGAACCGTTTGTGTGAAGTGTAACTCGGATAGTGTTACAGTAACCCGCAAGCGCTTCATCAACCGCGTTGTCGATAACCTCCCACACGAGGTGATGGTACCCTCGGTAGAACGTATCTCCGATGTACATCGCTGGTCTCTTTCGAACTGCCTCAAGACCCTCAAGAACCTTGATCTGACCGGCGTCGTAAACGAGTCCGGTTGCTGGTTGCGTATTATCCGCTGTGGTCATTAACTCCTCCAAAACTCCGTTGGAAGCTCCGTTCACTGTTTTGAGACGGCAGCAGCTCCATAACCTTAGTAGTCTAGGATAGTTAGATGCGGTTGGTAAATAGGAAACCTGCACAGCTCGAATCCTATAAAGTATTAAAATAACTATATATTTTAAATAGTTTTAGGTCTCATCCCGATTCGGTGTGATTGAGGGGCGTAAATGCCCAATTTTTCGAGGTTTCAGGGGAGATCTTCGCGCCCTATTCGGGCGTGCGTTTACTGTGCCGTAACTACCCCCTGCGACACCGTTAACATGCGCAGGTCCGGGCTGTGGATAAGTTGTGGAGAAGGTCCCTCAGTGCCCGTAACGATTATCTGTCTCGGTTTGCTCAAAAGCGCTGAAAACAGGCGCTCAGAGCGCGTTTTATCAAGCTCTGAATCAACATCATCAAGGATAACCACTGGGGACTCGCCCGTAGCGGACTCAATCATCTCAATGACACCGAGCTTCATGGAGAGGACCACGCTCCTGGTTTGTCCCTGAGAGGCGTAGGCTCGAGCATCAACTCCACCCAAGGTCACACTCACATCATCACGCTGCGCACCGATGGTAGCGCTTCTCATCGCCATCTCGCGGGGAGCCGCGTTCTCAAACCGAGCGAGGATCTCCTCCTCCGAGAGAACCCTCCCATCCTGAAAGAAGTCGGATTCGAGTGTGAGTTTTAGCTCTCCGTCGGTAGGGGCGTAGAGTTTGTGAAACGAGCTCGACTTATCATAAAGTAATTCCAAAAACTTAACCCGGTTTTCAACAATTTTTCCACATGAGGAAGCAAGGAGTTCGTTCCACGGTTTGAGGTGGGCGTACGTACACCCAGGTTGCTTAAGCACCGCGCTCTTACTCGCTAGAGCCCTCTGGTAGCCCATCAAGACCTTAATGAAGGGTGGGTTAAGGTCTACCATGTGCCGATCGAGAAACCGCCTCCTGCCCGCTGGAGAGCCTTTGACGAGGGAGAGATCCGCTGGAGAGAAAGCGATCACTCGAAGACGCCCGATTAGATCCGTCATCGACTCGAGATCTTTTCCGTTACTGACCGCCTTCCGCTCACCCGGCGTAAACACCAAACCGAGCTCTTCAGTTCCTTGAGAGGTACTCACCGTTCCAAAAATAGAACACTCCTTCTCACCCCACTTTAAAAGTTCGCTCGAAGAGTTCGTTCGAAAGGATCGAGATCCCGAGAGGAGGTAGATCGCCTCAACGACGTTCGTCTTACCATTTCCGTTCAGACCCGAGATGTACACAGGTCCCGATCCGAGATCGATCGTTTGATCGGCGAGGTTTCGGAACTTGTAGGTTTTTAAAGTTGAGATGAACAATGATGTAGCTCTAAAAAAATATCCCCCTACGCCAAGGCTTCGGGGGATAAGGGCTTCGGGGGACAAGAGTTGCTGTTTTTTTATTTAGGGAAACTCTTACTTATCCAACCGTAGCGGCATCACTATCCCGAAACACGACTCATCTGACTCTGCGTAGAATTTGCCAGGACCGGTCTCGCCACTTAGTTCAAGTATGAACGGTTGATTCTCACCGATCGTGCTCAATACGTCGATGATGTACCGAGCATTGAACCCAACAGAGAAATCCTTTCCGCTGTACTGTATCTCAAGTTCCTCTTGAGCCTCACCGAGTTCAGGTGAAGAGCTCGAGATACGAACCAAGTTCGTGAAGAAATCAAAACGCACGCCCTTATTCTTATCACTCACCACGAGCGACACGCGCTTCAGCGCATGCGCGAGTTGCGAGCTCAACACGGCGATCTTCTCACCTTTTTGCTTCGGAAGTACCTGCTCATAGTTTGGGAACTCACTATCGAGGAGTCGCACAACGAGTTTCCACGCTGGTCCCTCAACAACAAGGAATCCCTCACTGACATCAACGCCAACGGGGACATCACCCACAGTCTCAAGAGCTTTACGAACTTCAGCGATTCCTTTTCGAGGAACAATAACGTGATCAACTGAAGCGTTCGTTTTACCTGCTCCCTTGTGGGAAAGTCCGGTAAAAGCGACCCCCTCAAGTGGACGAGTGATTAAGGCTAGTCGGTGACCATCGGTCGCGACCATTCCGATCCCAGATGCCTTTCCATCTTTGGTGATCTCAAGACATACGCCGTTCATATTGTAGCGCCCCTCATCGAGAGAAACCGCATAGAGGGTTTTATTGATCATCTCGATCAATGTTGGAGCAGGTAGCTTGCACTTGGTTTTCAACGCAAGGCCCGGTGGAACAGGATACTCCTCAGCTCCAACACCAACGATCTTCAGCTTGGAACTTCCAGCGACAACCTCAATCCGATCTCGATCAACCGATCGGATCGTTATCTCGCCATCGGGAAGCTCTCGAACGAGATCTCCAAACACCTTTGCGCTAACGGTGATTGATCCCTGTTTCTTAACGGCCGCTGATGAGGCGGCTATCGCTGTGATCTCAAGATCACTCGCTGTTACCTTGAAGCTCTTGTCCTCTGCCGCTAACAAGATGTTTCCAAGAATGGGCATAGTCGATTTCTTTTCCGCGATCGCGAGCGTTACATGAAGAAGCTTTGAAAGCTCTGTTTTTGAAATTGTAATCTCCATGAGTCTCCCTATTGTTTCTTTATGTAATATAAATCTAGTGAATAATAGTAAGTCAGGCCCATTTCCGGGGATAAGTTTCCTAACTATAAGTTTTTAAACTTTAAATTCCACTTAAAACGTGTTGGCAAGCTCTGCAAAATTTTTAAACTTACCCACAGCCAAATTTTATTCCCAGAATAATCCCGATCTACCCACCCCTCTCCACCAAGTTACCCACAGGGTTTTACCGGGTGGTACTACTCTGTCCTCCCAAGCAAGGTGTGACGTGCACATCTTTGCTATTTCGTGCGATTTAGGAGGAGTAAAGTTGTGTGTGGACTATCGCGTAAACCTGTTGATAACCCCGTTGATAACCTTTGGATTATCCACTTAGTCACATGGCGGTGAAAGTTGTTGGTAATTTACTTAGCTACTTGATTTCAATAGCTTTATCCTAGAAGTCTCTTCTCGATTTCCTCAACCAAAACCTTCACTTGGGCATCTGTGGATAACTTACTCGATACAACTGTCGCGGCATGGATAACGCTGGAATGGTCTCGACCGCCAAAATGCTCACCGATTTCAGGATAAGAGGCCGTGGTGTGTTTTCTACAGAGATACATCGCGATGTGGCGAGGAAACGAGAGGTTCTTCGTTCGTCGCTTCGAGATGATGTCCGAGACCTTCAGGTTGAAGTGTGTTGCTACCGCTTTCTTAATGTCATCAACGGAAACGTTTACAACCTTTGGCTGGAGCAGAGGCTTTAACGCCATTCGCGCCATATCCATCGAGATGTTTACGTTTTGAATAGAGCTTACCGCGTGAAGGCGAGTGAGCGCACCCTCAAGCTCACGAACGTTCGATGAGATCTTCTCAGCGATTAGGTGTCCGACCTCTTCTGGAAGTTGGAAGTTCTCCAAGAGCGCCTTTTGTTTAAGAATAGCGACCCGAGTTTCGAAGTCAGGAGCTTGAAGATCGGCTGTTAATCCCCACGAGAAGCGAGTTTGGAGGCGCTCTTCAATGCCGGGAATGTCAGTTGGGATTTTATCGGATGTAATGACGATCTGACGCTTCGCGCTGTAGAGCGCGTTGAAGGTGTGAAAGAACTCCTCTTGAGTTCGCTCTTTACCAACGATGAATTGAATGTCGTCGATGAGGAGGACATCCATCGTTCTCAGTCGGCGCTTGAATTCTTCCATCTTCGCGTGACGAAGAGCGAGAATGAGTTCGTTCGTGAATGTCTCTGAGGACATGTAGAGAACTCGAGCGAGGGGGTTCCGTTGAAGAACCGCGTTTCCGATGGCGTGAAGAAGGTGCGTCTTTCCAAGCCCCACACCGCCGTAAATGAATAGCGGGTTGTAGCTCTGACCAGGCTTCTCAGCCACTCGCATCGCGGCGGCGTGACAGAACTGGTTACTGTTACCCACCACGAAATCTTGGAACGTGTAGCGAGGATTAATATTATTGAAAACTTCTCCTTCAACAGGAGGTTGCGCTGGAATTCCAGTTGGCTGAGCGGCTTGTTGTCCCTGTTGTCGAGGCTCTTCTATAGGAGTAGGGCGAACTCGCTTAACTATAAATGGTGTCGCGGGACGACGGAGACTCGATGAACCGTCGGGGTTACCTACGAGAGGCGCCTCTCGTGGAATAATAGCTAGAACGATATCTGGAGCATCGAGAAAGTGAGCCAATCGCTCTCGCAACGCGTCAGAATAATGCGCGATGACGTAGTTACAGATAAGCCGGGAGGGGCCTCGTACTGTAAATTTTTCAGGGCTTGATTGCTCCACATCGACAGAGAGAGGCTCGATGTAAGCAGCGACGATGTGTGGATTGACCTCAGAACACACATCGGCGACAGCCAATGCCCAACTCTGTTCAAGAGAAGCTTGTTCGATAGTGGAATTTGAAGCTGAGGAACTAGAAATAGCGGAATGGGAAGTGGAGACTGTCTCCTCGTTACAAGAGAGGGTGTCAGCGATCTCGTCGCTCTGGCTAAATTTCTCTGGTGCCAGGTTGTCTACCATGCCCCTCACTCATTTCTAGGTCGCTATTCGCGCGAACTGCGTACTCTCACCGATGCGAATCGAATTTTTCGACGCACGATACACGAGCGAATCGCTCACGCCGCGCGAGTGACAAAGCGTTATAGTACGAGGAGAAAAAATTACAAGAATTTTGGTGACGAATTTTTATCACCGAGGGAACGGATGACGAGATGATAGCAAAGTGGATTTTAATTTCAAGTGATTTAAACAAAGAGAGCGAGCACTATTTCTATTGGCCTGTTTGCCGCGGGAAGCGATCGCTCTATCGGCGCCCATATGCTCCTACCTCTCAATCGAAGGCTTGTCGCGGGTAACAGAGATTTTAAAACGCCTTTGACCCCGCTCCACCAAGGGTTTGCCTTAATCGACCAAATCTTATACAACAGGGGCGCTTAAAGGGTTGCAATGGAAGCACATTATACATACCTACATTCACTGGGATTAACTGATCCCAACACCCAAAAATTCATTACCGCATTGGCGCTTGGATCCGCGCTCCTTTTTGTTGGTGCCACGAGCGCTAAAGCCCTTACCCGTCGTCGTAAGGTTCTCGGTGTAGAGCAAGGTGTTGTTCCCGAGAAAAAGATAACAACATCAGGCGTTTTTGATCTCTTCATAGAGGGGTTTGTCTCCTTCCAGGACTCTATCCTTGGAAAGGAGGGGCGTAAGTACGTTCCTCTTACCGCGACTATCTTCCTCTACACATTCGTTCTCAACATGATCGGATTGATTCCGGGAATGCCAGCGCCGACCACAACGGTGTGGATAACGGTGCCCCTTGGAATCTTCATCTTCTTCGCGTTCAACTATTACGGAATTAAAGAGCAGGGATTGTGGCCGTACCTCAAGCATTTTGCCGGTCCGGTCTGGTGGCTTGCGTGGTTCTTCCTTCCCCTTGAAATTATGGGGGCTTTCTTGCGAATCCTCACCATTAACCTCCGACTTTACTGGAATATTACGGCTGACCACATCGTTCTTGGTCTCTTCACGGAGCTCGTTCAGATCCTTATCCCCGTGGTATTCCTAGCGTTGGGTACCTTCGTATGCTTTATGCAGGCGTTTGTTCCAACAATCCTAACAATGATATATATATTGCTCGCGACTCAGCACGAAGAGAGCGAGGGGCATCACTAAGATTTTGGTTTAGTTTTTCACTTTGGATGAAAAAAGAAGGAGATGAGTAAAATGAAGGCAATCAAGAACATCGCATCGAAGAGCTTTTACGCTTTGGCCGCTATTGTGGCAGCTCTTATGCCAGTCGTTTCAGCTGTAGCTGAGGACGCTTCCGCTGGTCAGGCTTCAGCTCTTAAGCCTCTTGGCGCAGGTCTCGCAATCGGAATGGCTGTAGTAGGTGGCGCTCTTGGACAGGGTCGCGTTGTAGGCTCTATGCTTGAGTCGTTCGGACGTAACCCATCCGTTGGTGGTAAGCTCCTCACTCCGATGATGATCGGAATGGTTCTTATCGAGTCGCTCGTGATTCTCGCGTTTGTAATCGCATTCACGATGTAGTGAGCGACGCTTGTCTACGAGATGAGCTAGAAGGCTCCACCGAAAGGTGGGGCCTTTTTTATTGCTCAGTTTCTAAGTGGTAACGCTGAATACCTGGACAAGTTACATGAGCCACACCCTGTGGATAACTCTGTGGATATCCACAGGATAACTTGAGGATACTGTAGCGAGAGCGGCTTTCTTTTTACTGCTAGGGGTTTAACTAGGCGAGCGTCGCGCTCGTTTCCCAACAGACTTTGCACAGGTGATAACAGGTTTTCCACAGAAAGGCGCAAGATCTGTGGATAACTAGGTTATATACCTGGAGTTGAATGACTTTGTCCCGGTAGAGAGTTATCCACAGACGTTAGCGATGGGAGAGCTACTCGTGCAGGCTCTCCAAGTACCGCTCAGCGCTAATTGCCGCCTGACATCCCGAGCCAGCCGCTGTAATCGCTTGTCGGAAGACGTGGTCCTGTACGTCGCCACTCACAAATACGCCGGGGACGTTGGTCTCTGGCGTGTCTGACTTGTGAAGAAGGTAGCCGTTCTCATCCATCTCCAGTTGTCCCTTGAAGAGGTTTGAGTTCGGAGTGTGTCCGATAGCGACGAAGAGAGCGTCGGCTGGAAGGGTTGAGCGCTCCTTAGTCTTTGTGTCCTCAAGGACGAGAGCGGTAACCCCGTCCTTCTTAGAGCCCTCAACGGCGACAACACCCTTGTTCCACAAAACCTCTATCTTTGGGTTTGAGAGGACGCGGTCCTGCATAATCTTTGAGGCCCGAAGTGAGTCTCGTCGGTGTATGAGGTAGAGCTTGCTCGCGAACCGGGTGAGGAAGGAGGCCTCTTCGCACGCTGAGTCTCCACCACCAACGACGGTGATAACCTTATTGCGGAAGAAGGCGCCGTCGCAGGTTGCGCAGGTTGAAACGCCGTATCCAAGAAGCTCTCGCTCATTCTGAGCGCCGATATATTTAGGTGCGGCTCCTGTAGAGATGATAAGGGAGTCGCAGGTGTAGGTTCCCGACTGCCCCTCAAGCTTGATAGGGCGCTGGGTAACCTCGGCCTTAACTATGGTGTCTACCGCTATTTTAGTGCCGAACCGTACCGCCTGTTTCTCCATGAGTTGCATGAGCTCCGGGCCCATGATTCCCTCTGGAAACCCCGGGAAGTTCTCAACATCGGTTGTGGTAGTAAGTTGCCCACCGGCGAGGGGGCCGTGGATAAGAAGTGGGTTAAGGTTGGCGCGGGCGGTGTAGATGGCCGCCGTAAGACCAGCGGGACCAGAACCAAGAATGATTACCTTGTGGTGGTTAGGGTTGTTTGTAGAATCGCTCATAGAAGGTCAGCCTCATTAACTACGGTCAACATGCGGAACCATACTAAAATCACCAAACTTCTCATAGCAAATAGGGGCGAAATCGCGCGACGGGTCATAAAAGCATGCTCGGAGATGGGCATCCAATCGGTCCTCGTTGTATCAGACGTCGACGCTGATTCGCTCGCGGCCAAGGAGGCAACCGAGGTTGTCCGGATCGGCGGCCAGACAGCGGCCG
>Ga0078894_10000934_pt1 | contig 21021 bp, 15 predicted proteins | sample LauGreSu1BDMLBSD_2_FD_67506 | JGI IMG/M metagenome (GOLD analysis project Ga0078894, IMG submission 67506) | Freshwater lake microbial communities from Lake Michigan, USA - Su13.BD.MLB.SD (version 4) (version 4) | ecosystem: Environmental > Aquatic > Freshwater > Lake | place: Lake Michigan... | reverse complement strand
TAGATGCTGATGTGCGGTCTTTCCTCCTCATGTCTAAAACAAAGAAGAGCACGGAGGCTCTCGTTAATCTCGGGCAGAAACTGCTCACCGATCCGCAGTTAACTTGGGAGGCTTACGGAGTTATAGCCGGAGTTTACGGTGATCTCGGTAAGTACGAGGATGCGGTCAATGCAGCTGATGCTGGTTATAAGCGGTATCCCGACAAACCGAGGCTCCTCTTTATCAAGGGTGTTTATCAGGAAAAGGTTGGCGACCGAGACGGATGCATCAAAACTCTGCGCGAGGTGATCAAAGTAGACGCTGAGAACAGCAGTGCGTTCAATTTTCTTGGTTATCTCTTCGCCGAGAAAGGCGAAAACCTAGAGGAGGCCGAGAAACTTATCCAGACGGCACTTAAACTTAAGCCGGGAGATGGCTTCTACCTAGACTCACTTGGTTGGGTGTATTATCAGCGCGGTGACTACAAAAAGGCTCAAGCAACGCTCGAGGAGGCGACTAAAATTGAGCCAAACGAGGGCGTCATTTATGAGCATTTGGGTGACACTAAAAAGGCGCTAGGTCAAAAAGACTCAGCTAAATCACTCTACCAACGGGCACTCAAAGGAAATCTTGAAGAACCGGATAGATTGCGGATCGAAAAGAAGGTCAAGGCGGGAGAGTGATGGCCGATTTTAGAAAGCTCATACGACTTCCATTGTTGATCGTGACCGTCCTTGCCTTGGCGGGATGCCAGACTTTAATGCCTCCTCCTCCAGCGGCAGTGCCAAGGGCGGTATTCCCGTACTTTGGTCGCTGCAATCCTAGTGACGGCGCGGCATCTGTGCAGGTCTTCAGAAATGGTGATCTCGTTGGCAGCGCTGAGGTCAATTGGGTAGCTCGCGATCTCGACTTCTGGGAACTTGAGGTGACGGACCCACTTGGTACGACCATTCTCGGTGCTAAACATCAAACGGCACAGATTAGTACGCGAGGTAAAGTCGCAGGTCGCGTGCCACAAGTTCAAGTTGACGGTGCCAACAGGGTTTTTGTTGGTGGTGATTTCGTTGGTGTCAAGGCAGACGAGGTCCCCTGTATACTTAATGCGAGATTTCCGCAGTCTTGGCTCGGGCATGTGCAGGATGTCGAGCAGGATGGTGAGATGCATGTGTTAACTATTGATGACGGTAGTCGAACGATTACCGCTAGGCTTCCTCCGCCAGATGGTAGTGCGCCCGTCTGTGCTAAGGTTGCCTGGCGTCACCACTGGCTCTTTCGAGAGACTATGAACTGGTGCCTACCTCGCGGCAATAGTCGACTAGCCACTTTAACTGGTGTTGGAGATTTCGGGCTTAACCTTACTAGGTTAGATGATCATTAACCCCGTTGTGTTTAAGCCCCGGACCTCGCGTGGACTTGCCGATGCGTTGAGAAAAGGCTAAATTACATTTACCAATCGGCGACTTAACCTGGAATATCTATGACGGACTCCCTGCTGCGGGTTGAACATTTGGTCACCAGCTTTCGGACGGATCGTGGCGTCATCCGGGCTGTAGATGATGTGAGTTTCGCAATTAAAAAAGGCGAGACCGTCGGACTTGTTGGCGAGTCTGGTTGCGGCAAAAGTGTTACCTCGCTCTCGATACTTCGACTTATTCAGTCTCCTCCTGGCCGCATTGAGCCTCAGAGCAAGATATTTTTTGGCAGCGAAGATCTCGTCAGCTTACCTGAAGCCGAGATGCGGCGGATCCGCGGTAATCGCATTAGTATGATCTTTCAAGAACCGATGACCAGTCTTAATCCGGTGTTTACCATCGGCAATCAGATAGGCGAGGTTTTTCGCATTCATCAAGGTGTCAGCAGGAAAGAGGCGCGGCAGCGCGCAGTTGATATGTTGCGGCTCGTTAAGATCCCTGCCCCAGAGCAAAGAATTGACGAGTACCCACATCAACTTTCTGGGGGGATGCGTCAACGTGTCATGATTGCTATGGCGCTTGCCTGTCGTCCAGAGCTACTGATTGCGGACGAGCCAACCACTGCGCTTGATGTGACAATCCAGGCACAAATTCTTGAACTCATGGCAGATCTCCAGCGTGAGCTCAATATGGCGATACTGCTGATCACGCACGATCTTGGTGTGGTGGCCGAGGTTTGTGATCACGTGATCGTGATGTATGCAGGTCGTATAGTGGAGCAGGGCAGTGTTGAGGAAATATTTAGAAGTCCCTCACACCCATACACACGCGGTCTACTAAACAGTATCCCTAGACTAGGTCATAAGCAGGAATATCTGCCTACGATCGAAGGCACAGTGCCTAGCCTCGCCAACCTTCCACGTGGCTGCAGATTCCAGGATCGCTGCACGCAGGTACATGAGAAGTGTCGCGAGCAAGAACCAAGTTTGCGCGGAGTGATTCCAAATCATGAAGCAGCCTGCTGGCTGAATCCTTCGGCCTAATCCTTCGGCCTAATTATTGAGCGATAGGACTGGTGAATCAATGCAAGCGCCACTATTAGAAGTCAAAGGACTAAAGAAGTACTTCCCCATTCGTGGTGGGCTCTTAGGTAAGCCCGTCGCTAAAGTACATGCCGTGGACGACGTCAGTTTCACTTTGCGCCATGGCGAAACCTTAGGACTAGTAGGAGAGTCAGGCTGCGGAAAGTCTACGCTTGGGCGCTCGCTACTTCGCCTTTATGAACCAACCGCTGGCAAAATTCACTTTGATGGCATTGACCTCCTTGGTTTAAGCCCGCAGGAAATGCGGGCTAAGAGACGGGATCTACAAATTATTTTTCAGGATCCATTTTCCTCGCTAAACCCAAGGATGACGATTGGTCAGGTCCTTGCCGAGCCGTTTATCATTCACAAGCTCGGATCTCGCAGCGATATAGCGGCTAAGGTGCGCAAACTGCTCGAGACCGTCGGTCTACCTGCTGATGCACACGATCGTTATCCGCATGAGTTCTCAGGTGGTCAAAGACAGCGTGTTGGCATTGCACGAGCAATCGCACTGCAGCCAAAACTGATTGTAGCCGATGAACCAGTGAGTGCACTGGACGTATCGATCCAGTCACAGATCTTGAATCTTCTGGTCGATCTGCGTAAGGAATTTAATCTTTCCTATATATTTGTTGCGCATGACCTAGCAGTCATCGAACACATTAGCGATCAAGTCGCAGTTATGTATCTCGGCAAGATTGTCGAATACACGTCAGCCACGAATCTATATGCGCGTCCTGCTCATCCCTACACCAAAGCGCTGATTGCGGCGATTCCAATACCTGAACTTGGCGCCAAGAAGGAAAGACAAATCTTAACCGGCGACGTGCCTAGCCCGATAAGTCCGCCCTCAGGGTGCTATTTTCATCCACGCTGCCCCAATGCAACTGAGCGTTGCAAAACTGAGGCGCCCCAGCTACGCAATATTGGTCATGCGGACTCTCAACATTTGGTGTCATGTCATTATGCTGAATAAAAAGCCGCAAAACTTTAGTGTTTGCTTGACCGGTGGTGGGACCGCTGGGCATGTGACTCCACATTTTGCCCTACTTCCTACTATGAGAGCGCGCGGATGGAATGTATTTTACGTCGGGTCGGCCGGGCTTGAGCGTAAATTGGTCGAGGACCAAGGCGTTGAATTTCATGCCATCGCTACCGGTAAATTGCGACGCTATGCTTCGTGGCAGAACTTTCTAGATATCTTCAAGGTGGGTGTAGGGTGCCTCCAGGCATTTTGGCTACTCTGGCGCAAAAGGCCTGACGTCCTATTTAGTAAGGGGGGATTTGTTGCAGTACCCGTCGCGTGGGCAGCATGGATTCTGCGGATCCCAGTAATTTCGCACGAATCGGACGTTACCCCTGGACTAGCTAATCGTCTCATTAAACCTGTAGCACGAAAACTGCTCTATACATTTCCCGAGACCAGCAAATATCTCAGTTCGAATGCAGAGCAGGTGGGGACGCCAATTAGACCTCAGCTTTTTGCTGGGGACCCGGGTACGGCTCGAGAGCTTTGCGGATTTAGTAAAGCTGATCTTCCGACTATTCTAGTCATGGGTGGGAGTCAGGGCGCGCAGCGCATCAATGAGTCGCTGCTCGCCGTCCTACCTTGGTTGGTGGAGAGAGCCTTTGTGGTGCACTTGACCGGGGCTGGTAAGGGCATCGGTTTTACTCATCCAAACTACAAGAGTTTTGAGTTCGTCTCGAGTGAGATGAAGGACCTTTATGCCTTAGCGGATTTTGTTATCAGTCGCGCCGGTGCTAACTCACTATTTGAAGTGTTAGCTCTACGTAAACCAATGCTCCTCATACCTTTGGAGCAGGGTAGTCGTGGCGACCAGGTCATAAACGCGGCGTCGTTTGAGCGTCAAGGCTGGGCTAGAGTGCTGCGCGAAAAAGACCTTAATCCCGATAGTTTTACCGCTGCCATCAGTGATTTGATGATCAGTGGCGATACCATCCGCAAGGCGCAAAGCCTACATGACTCCACTGGAGCAGCTGATAGAATCATCGCGACCTTGAGCGAGGCCGCTGGTTTAGCAGTGCAGCCATCATGATAGATGCTTTGGCTTCAAGTCTGAAAGGTCTGCGAGTCATTGATGCCTCGCGAGTACTAGCTGGGCCTTATGCTGGTCAAATTCTCGCAGATCTCGGTGCTGATGTCATTAAGGTGGAACAGCCCGACTCGGGTGACGAAACGAGAGGGTGGGGGCCTCCCTACGTAGGCGATCTTAGTGCTTATTTTCTCGCCTGTAACCGGGGCAAGAGATCTATCGCTCTAGACCTGCGAACATCAGATGACCGGGACCTCTGGAATAAGCTGATAGCCAGAGCAGATATTTTGGTCGAAAACTTTAAACCCAGCAGCATCAAACAGCTTAATGTTGATGCCGCGACGTTGCATAAAATAAATCCTCAGTTAATCATCTGCTCGCTTTCAGGTTTTGGCCGTAGTGGAAGTTTTGCAGGGCGCCCTGGTTATGATTTTGTCGTCCAAGCTATGAGCGGCATGATGGCAGCAACAGGACCAAAGGCCGGGCCACCATATAAATTTGGTGTGGCAATTGCTGATATTGTGACGGGGCTTTATGCAAGCATAGCGATTCTTGCTGCTTTACGTCACCGATTGACCACTGGTATGGGGCTAGCGATTGAGCTGTCCCTAATGGACTGCGCAGTGGCAACCATGGCGAATGTCGGTCAGAGTTACGTGTCCACTTCTAAGGTGCCAACGAGACAGGGCAATGCCCATGCTCAGATTGTCCCCTACGAATTATTTGCATCAGCCGATGGTTGGATCGTTTTGGCCGTGGGCAACGATCAGCAGTGGCAGCGGTTTTGCAGTGGCGTTGGGCGGCATGATCTAGCTACAGATGGTCGGTTTCTCACCAACGATGCGAGGGTGCAACGACGAGAAGATTTAGTGCCATTGGTGGCTGAAATTATGCGGACGAAGTCCACCGGAGATTGGGAGCATTTGCTTGGTACGATGGGTGTGCCGTGTGGTCCCATCTGGGATCTGCAAACCTTGATGACCAGCAAGCTAGCGAAGGAACGTAACTTTGTGGTTAAGGCCACCCAGGCGGATGGTACCGAGGTTGATCTCCTGCGATCCCCGATAGTGCGGAACCCCGGTCCCCTTAGGGCGCCACCCGCTTTAGACGCTAACCGTGACGAAATTGTTAGAGATTGGCTAGCGCCCTAGTGGCCCTTAGGCGCCGGCCCCTCGTCCTAAATTTGGTTCACGGAAAAACACCGTAAACGACCCGATCAGGGTTCCTCGCCATGATGGCACGCATTTCTTTCAAAAATGCTGTGATCTCTGAATAGTAATCAAAAACCGTCTCGGTATGAAATCCGACAACTACATAACGGGTTTCGCCACTTTTGAGCTCGTTAAGATTAGCCTTCACAACCGAAAGCATCTCACTTGCTTTCATATAATCGGCAAGAGCTCCGTTATCCGGAAACTCGGTGAGTGCAGCGTTTTCAACTTTTTTAATGATGTAGGGCTGAGAGAGTGGGGTTGTGCTAGGCCATAAGCGCTTCACCCAGCGGAGAAGTGGTGAGTCAGCTAGCTCTCCAGCAAGAAAAGGACTTGGTACAGCGGAGCTATCCGACTGAAACCCCTCTTTGGCTAGCGCCGTTAGCAGTGCTTCGCTACTCATCCAGCCGCCCGCCCTGAACTGCCGTAGGTTCTCGTATCCCTGAGCAGCAAGGATTTGGCGTGAAGTCTGAATGACCTTCCTTAGCTCATCTTCGGTATAGGCGGTGATTGGAATCTCATGACCGCAGTCGTAGTCACAGTTTTTCATCGTGCTATAGTCGAGATTCGGTTCCCATGAGGGCTCGGTTCGAAAGGTGACTCCCGCCTGCGTGAATAAGCTTTTCCACCCATGAATGTGAAGACCCAGTTGATCGTTGGTCCTTAGGACTGCGTCGATTTCTTTTTTTACCGCGGTTTGATCAACAGCCGGTTTGGTAAAGTAAGCTGCATTAAGGTACTGAACGAGAGGAACCTCGGCAAAATTACGGCGAATCCTGGCGAACATCTCCAGGTTTTGCCGCGTTAACTCCTCACCCTCCCAGTCAACCGTTACAATCACCTTGAGTGTGCCTGGGGTCGACGCTGCGTTAAGATGTGCCGAATTTCGGCTACTAGTGGCTGCACTGCACCCGACGCTTAACATCATAAGTGCTATTAGAAGTATGCGGTTCATTAGTCTCTAGCTTCCCAAAAATTAAGGGTAGATATGGCAACATCATGGCCCCTCTTAAACTTTTCATAAGCTACTGGGCAAGATTAATTCGCTGTGTTGGGTGTGAGCAGATCCCTGCCCCCCCTTTTTGAGGGCTTGAGCTTTGTCTCTAAATTTTGATATGTTTAGTTTCTGGTAGGCATCCTGCTCATCCAAATTAGCTATCATTATGAATTAAAAGGGGTTTTTGGTAATGGCCCGTACCATTTTTGTCTATACCCTCCTCCTGGCTCTTAATGGTTCAGTTGCGCGTGCAGTCCCTAAAGAGGCACTTGAAGGGGCTCAGCAGGCGGTTTCGTCCAAGCTGGATGGGCTAGTTAGGTCGACTTTAGATGAGTTCTTCAAAGAGGTCGGTCAGGATGCTCCGGAGCATGTAGATGTCGGCACGGCAGTAGAGTTTGACTCAACTAAACCAGAGCCAGTTATCAATCAGGTTAAATTAGCGGTAACTTTAACCTCAGATTTGCCACCCGAGGTGGTTAGGCAGGCGAGGCAGGAGCTGGTGCGCTCAATTAAGGCCAGTGGCTACCGAACCGATGTGAGTGAGCAGGGCGATACACCAGTAGTGAATTTTAGTATCGAATCGCTGCCAATCGACCACTCCAAAGAACATACTAGCGCCAAGGAAATTATGATCTTTGCGGCATTGGTTGCAGGGACGCTATTTTTCTCGGTGCTTGCGATTCAGATCATCTTGTGGGGAGTTAGGCCGATCAGACGTGGCCCAACCAAGAGGCGGACCAAGTCGTCGCGTGTACCCGAGGCGCCCATGGCAGCCGCTTCAGCTGCCAACGGTCTACCTATGGTGCCGGTGAATTATTGGGCGATGGAGCCGACGCAAGATCTGCCGCCACTTCCGCAACATGGTGTGATACCGGGACCTGATCGCAACTGATTAAGTAGTAATTTATCAACGTGTCATTACCTGAGCTTAAAGAAATATCCGGTCAGCCCAACATCGTCGTCATTGGCGGTGGAGCTGCTGGGTATTTTGCCGCGATTAGAGCGGCTGAGTTAAACCCTAGGATCAAGGTCGTTCTTTTAGAGGCGACTCGTCGAGTTTTGACAAAGGTCCACCTGTCTGGTGGAGGCCGGTGTAACGTCACTCACCACTGCTTTGACCCAGCTAAACTAATAGAAAATTACCCACGTGGCAGTCGGGAGCTGCGCAGTGCCTTCACGCGCTTTCAGCCGCGTGACACCGTATCTTGGTTTGATGCCCGTGGTGTCAGTTTAAAGGTCGAAGAGGACGGCCGGATGTTTCCGGTAACGGATCAATCTGCGACTATAGCCGGTTGTTTAGAAGCTGCTGCGGCTAAAGCTCGTGTGCAAGTTAGACTAGGTGCGTCGGTTATTCAGGTGAGTCGAATCGACTCCGGTGGATTTAGGCTGACCCTCAAGGATGGCACCGAGCTCACGACCGACCGTTTGATGATTGCATCTGGTAGTGCACCCCTAGGCTTAGAGCTTGCGGCAAGTCTTGGGCATAAAATCGAGCCCCATGTGCCGTCGCTTTTCACCTTCAATATTAAAGATCAGCGTCTTCAAGATCTGGCCGGTGTCTCTTTTGCCGACGTCGAATTGATGATGCAGTGTGCTGGCAGTAAAAAGCTTGAGCGCCGCGGGCCCATGCTAATCACCCATTGGGGTTTAAGTGGTCCAGCCGTATTAAAGCTCTCTGCCTTTGGGGCCGTGAGTTTGCATAGCGCAGGTTATAAAGCATCACTACGCGTTAACTTTCTCCCGGCTTTATCTGCGTCCCAGGTAGAGGGCGTGCTGCGCCAATATAAGAGTGATCATGCCCGTCGTATCGTATTAAAGAACGCGCCATTCGCCGATCTTCCCAGGCGATTTTGGGAGACCTTAGTCGCCGTTTCAGGAATTGCCAATGATCTGACCTACGCTGATTTGACTCGGCAGCATATCGACAGACTTGTAGGTGAGATACATGCGGCCGATTACCAGATCACTGGCAAAGGCGTTTTTAAAGATGAGTTTGTCTCGGCTGGTGGCATCACTCTTAAAGAGGTCGACTTTCGCACCCTTGAGAGTCGCGTAGTGCCTGGACTTTATTTTGCTGGAGAAGTCTTAGCAGTGGATGGGATCACTGGTGGGTTTAACTTCCAGGCGGCTTGGACCACCGCCTGGATTGCCGGCCAAGCGATGGTTGAATCGCTCGGCCGAGATCACTAACAACTTACTTTAGACCAAGAGCAGCGAGCACTGCTTCATGGGCTGTCACGATAAATGGCACGAATACCAAGCTGAGGATCGCCATCAGCTTCATCAAAATGTTGAGCGATGGGCCGGAGGTGTCCTTGAATGGGTCGCCAACGGTGTCGCCAACAACAGCAGCTTTGTGAGCATCAGAACCCTTGCCGCCATGCTTGCCGGTCTCAATAAACTTCTTGGCGTTGTCCCAAGCGCCGCCCGAGTTGGAAGACGAGAGGGCCATAACAACACCGCAGATCAGCGAACCAGCGAGCAGACCAGCCAGAGCTTGCACGCCGAAGAGCACGCCTACCACTAGTGGGCTAGCGAGCACGAGAATGCCAGGGGGCACCATGCGTTTCAGTGCGGCCGTGGTCGAGATAGCTACGCAAGTGCGGTAGTCCGGACGAGCCTTGCCTTGGAGCAGCCCTGGGATGGTGCGGAACTGACGACGCACTTCTTCGATCATCGCGTTTGCAGCTTGGCCAACGGCAAGCATAGTTTGCGAGGTGAAGATGAACGGCAACACGCCGCCAACAAGTAGGCCTGCAAAAACAGTCGGTGACAGGAGGTTGACGCTGTCGATCTTAGCGCGCGTAAGGAACGCAGCAAACAGGGCCAGTGCCGTCAGCACCGCGGAACCGATAGCGAAGCCTTTGCCGATAGCAGCTGTGGTGTTTCCTGCAGCGTCCAGTGTATCGGTCCGTGTCCGAATTTCTTTACCCAACTCAGCCATTTCCGCGATACCGCCAGCGTTGTCAGATACAGGGCCGTAAGCGTCAATAGTGAGACCGATAGCAATCGTCGAAATCATGCCGATGGCAGCGATGGCAATACCGTACATGCCGGCATAGGTCCACGAGACGTATGCAGTAGCAGCGATGGCGATGACTGGAATCAAAGCGGATTTGTAACCAACGCTTAGACCGTAGATGATGTTGGTGGCAGCGCCAGTTTCGGAAGCTTTAGCAATCGAGCGAACCGGGCCGTAAGAGTGCGAGGTGTAGTACTCGGTGACGTAGCCGATCAAAAGACCAGACCAGAGACCAGAGAGTATCGAGGCTAGTACCCCATTTTTTGACACGACAGTGGTACCGACGGTGAACGACTCAACCATCACTTTATCGGTGACCAACCAGATTGCGATCGACATCAGAACGGTGGAAATCAAAAGCTGACGCTTAAGCACAGGCTCAACAGCAGTGCTGTCTTTGCCCAAACGAGCGAACAGTGCTGTGAAAAGGCAAACTGGAATGCCTACAGCTGAGATAGCAATTGGGTAAAGTAAAGCGTCGACGTTGGTGGCGATAGCTTCAGCCGTGGCACCGATGACAAGTGCCGCACAGGTCGCCTCAGCTAGCGAGCCGAAAAGATCGGCGCCCATACCGGCGATGTCACCAACGTTGTCACCGACGTTGTCGGCGATAACCGCAGGGTTACGAGGATCATCTTCAGGAATGCCCTGCTCGACCTTGCCAACTAAGTCGGCACCGACGTCTGCGGCTTTGGTGTAGATACCACCACCGACGCGCCCAAAGAGAGCGACCGTCGAGCCACCAAGACCAAAGCCAGCGACCATGTCCATGACTAGTTCAGGTTTGCCGAGTAGCTCGGTGTAGACGAGCGTGATGGTGATGAGGGAGAGAAGAGCCAAGCCAACGAGACCAAAGCCCATCACGGCACCTGCATCGAACGCCACGCGAAATGCGGAGCCGATGCTAATCTGTGCGCGGGAGGTTGCTCGCACGTTACCCATGGTGGCGATCTTCATGCCTAGGAATGCGCAAATGCTAGAGGTGATGGCGCCAGCCAGGAACGAGACGGCACTGTAAGCGCCCTCGTTGAAAGGCAGCGTACCGGTGTTGAGTGCGAAGTAGATGAGGCCAGCAAATGCGAGAGCAAAAGCACCTACAAACAAATACTCGCGAGAAAGGAAGGCCATGGCGCCTTCAGCGATGGCATCAGATATTTCTTTCAGTCGTTCGACTTGAGCGGTGGTTCCTGCCTCAATCGGCACCCTAACGACGCGCCATGCATAAAACACAGCGGCTAGAATGGCCAAAATCCCACAACCATAAATTACTGCAACCACTACATTTCCTCCCAAAAAAGTCATGCCCCGGCCACCGTCTCGTGACCGAGGTTCACTTGTAGCGCGGGACCGGCACTTTAGCACCGATCACGCTGGAGGACATTAATAAATCTTACGGGGATTTGACTCCAACCTTGGCTGTCGACTTGCTGCTGCCGCCGTCGCTATCCTTCACTTCAACCTCTAAAGTGCCGTCGAGTCCCTCTAGTTCAAACGGCTCAGTCTTGAAGATCCAGTTACCAGGGTTGTTCGGATCAGGATCGATCGATGCGATCGCGACTGTTTTCGAGACGCCGCCTGAGGTGAGCTTAGCGGTGGCCGAGGTTGGCACCAAGGTGGGTGGCTCGAATTTTAGGATTGATCCAGCTAAGTCGGTCGCATTGCTGACTAATTTTACGCGGTTCGGGTCACCAGTCACCGAGGTCATAGTGGACTGCGCTGTCGCAGCCTGAGCACCTAGGAGGATGCTGTTCAAAGTGACGCCAGGGGTTACATCTTTGAGGGCACGGCCGGCATCGATGGCGTGGCCGACAACGCTAGGGTCGTTGTCAAAGCTAAAGGTTCCGTCTAGCTTCACGTTAGGAGCGCCATCGGTAATGAAATAGATGACAACCCGGCCCTGGACGCCCTGCAGCATGAGGCGCGCTTGCGCCAAGGGTGCATGGTAGTTTGTGGCGCCTCCGGCGCGGCAGAATTTATCTGCCTGTAAGCTCTGGGCAAAAGTGTCGACATCCGACAGTGGGATGATCCCTGTCGGGTCGACCGCAGTCGAGAACGGGATCATGCCCTCTTGTACCACGGTTTTTGGGTCAGCCGAGTTTTTGATGTAACTCGTGATAGCCTTGGCCGCCTGCAGGCGACCACAGGATTCACCAACTTTGGGGTCCATCGTCTGCATGGAGCCAGACCAGTCGATTAGAAAGAGGACAGTGATGCGAGAGGGCCTTTGCGGCTGGGGGCAAATTGAACCCGTGAGCTCAGCCATTCTCGCCTTGCCATTTTTATCAGGCAGGATCTCAACCTTGGCAGTCTCAGGATCGGCCAATTCGGCACAGGATAGTGCCAGCGACTGGGGCTGATCTTCGGGGCTTCCGCCAGCAGAGCCATCGGCGTCGCCGCGCTTGGTGCGACCAGTGGACTGCGTTGGTTTGCTCGGCTTAGCTGGACCAGCAGTGGCAGTGCCGGTCGGCGAATCGAAATTCGCACTGCTGCAGCCGCTCAAATTAAAGGTGAGGAAGCACGCCGCCATCAAGCTGATCCAGCTGCTCGTTCCCACTTCGTATGTTCCTCTAAACTTCCTGACTACTGACATCTGAGGCTCCCTTCTTGAAACCTGCTAACCAATAACCGGGGTAGTCCTCGGCAGGAGCTCCGCAAAGCTTTAGTGAAAAGAAACAAACCGTAAGATTTATCAGTAATTACCGACATGCTGGAGAGGGCGTGCCGTGGTCGCTGGGGCGGCGACCCGGTCGATTTCGCCACATGAGCGGGATTGGTATCCCGAGTCTAATCCTGTAAAATATAAACAACTTCCTGATTATCTACCTTTCGCTTTCTTAATTCCCCTCGCAAATTCGACACCATAGCCAAAAGAGGATCAATCATGCTCTTTGCATTTGGGCGCAGGTATCTTTCGCGTGCTGCCATAATTCTATCCGCAGTCGTAGCGGTGCCGTTCTGCAGTAAGGCAAGGTCGGCGGCCGAGCAAGGTCCTGATCGTCAGCAGGAACTGCCGGATCAAAAGCAGACGGATCAGACACAAAACGATCAGCAAGGACAAAAGCCCAGCGTCAAGGCCAATGGCTATGCAACCCGCTACTGGGACTGCTGCAAACCACATTGCGGTTGGCCTGGAAACGTTGGAGGTGGTGTTAATCCAGTTGGTACCTGTGACATCAATAATCACAGTCATGGTCGCCATCACTTACGTCAATCTAGCTGTGGCGGCGGCGACGGGTTCACCTGCTTTGGGATGGCACCTTGGGCTAAGAGTGACACCCTGTCTTACGGATTCGCTGCTGTGCCAGCTACGGGATCTGTTTGCGGTAAATGTTATGAATTGCAATTTAACGGTGAGGGTCATTACGGCGAGGATAAAGGGGCGCGTAAACTTGCAACAAAGCGCATGATTGTGCAGGCGACAAACATTGGTCACGACGTTAATGGCGGTCAGTTTGATATATTGATTCCCGGTGGAGGCGTCGGTGCATTTAACGCCTGTAGCAGGCAGTGGAATGTAGCGGATTCCGAGCTTGGTGCGCAGTACGGTGGAATTTTGTCTGCTTGTAAGGAGAAGCACGGCTACCAGGCAGAGCTCGAAACCTACAAAAGCTGTGTACGAGGAAAATGTAACACGCTCTTTGGTGCTTCCGGTCGTAGTGATCTACTGCGTGGGTGTATGTGGTTTGTCGATTGGTACGAGGTAGCCGACAATCCAAACCTACAATACACCGAGGTGCCTTGTCCTCGTGAATTAGATGATATCTCGGGCATGCACTGAGCAATGAGACTTGATCACTGAGAATATTGCGCCCATGACTATTTAAGATAGTCATGGGCGAACAACTTAGCGCTTGGCTGTGAGTGTCTCGAGTGCTCGGCGAGCCCGGTCGCTTATGACACCCGGCACCGTTGAGGTTACCGGATTAATCTGGGCAGCGCCGCTGCTGCTCGTGATGGGTGCACCGGCCGCTCTGGCGGATTGAGCTGGATTCTGTGATCTGCCAGGGACAATAGTGTTTGCCGTGACCGTGCTTGATTTCTCGACCAATTGGCCGCGGCCGAATCCAGCCGGCGCCAGCATGGCGGCAAAGTCATCGTCGGCAATAAGGAAGATGCGCGGCTCACCTGGTGTCGCTTCGTCGATCGCACTGAGCAAAGCCAAACGGTGCTTCTGACTAGTCTTCTCTTCGTCCCACGTATAAATACTGACGACGGCATCCGTCGAGCTACCGATAGCAACTTTTTTGTCGTTAGTCTCTTGCGTCACATGAACGAGAGACAGCGCCTCGATAATTGTCGCGACCTTAAGAAACTCGGGGCAGCGATCATCGTGAATCGGGAAGGTCGGGATATTGTGCTGCTCGAAGATGTTGTGCCACGTTGTCATCAAGGTCTTGCGTCTAGTTTTCAGAAGTTCACGTAGGTTGGCGCTGGCTTTTACCTCAGCTGCAGAGCTACGCATTTGATCGAGACGCTTACGCTTATTGTCACGGTAGCGGAGGAGTCCTTGGACCTCGCCAAGTAGAATACTTGGGTTGCTGAGATCGCTGACGTTTTGACTTCCGGTGACTTGTCGCCAGTCGCGAACCAGGCGCTCGCTTTTAACTAAATTGGCGCTGAAAGCCTTCAGCTTTTGCATTAGATCGATACGCTTTTCGTTTAGTGCAGCAAGCTTGCCGTGCTTAGTCGCGATCACCAGTAGTTTATTCAAATCGAGATCTTCAGCGAGAGCTGACTTTTTCGCTGTTGTCAGCCACTGTTCGCGGATTTTAGTGTAGCTTCTGAGTAGGTTCTCGTGCGCTTTGTCGATGGCAGCAAGGGTCCTGTCGTGTTGTTGGCGAGCAACATCAAGACCAGTATTGAAATCTTTAATGCGTTTCAGTGCATAAGTGATAGCCATTTCGGCAGTTTCAAGATCTGCGGCTACCTGTTCGTCAATGACCTGTAACTCGCTAGTCGCGACCACGTCTTCTTGTTTATTTTTGAAACGGTCGAACCAGGTTTTTTGACGCATACCGTCGTGCCCTGAAGTTTGGACCTTTGCTTCACGGTGACGAAGTCTCACTTGCAGTGAGGCTAAACATTGTTCGAGTTCGCCGGCGACCTGCCTATCTCCCGAGACACCGGTCTCAGCCAGCTTGACGTAGCGCTGATGAGCTGGCTCAAGGTGTTGCTGGTAGTAGCGTCTTGCATCTTGAGTGGCATGGATTAGTCGTGAGTAGGCCTCAAGCCGGCTAAGATTAGCAATCGCCGTGCGGAAGTCGCACGGAGGCAGTTTACCCTCGGTGACTTCCACACCCATGCTAGTGCATAGTTCCGCCACGTCACCGTCTGTTTTGGCCAATTCATCTTTTAGTGATTTGAGGGTTACGCCAGGTTGCAAGAGTGGTGAGGCCACCTCCGCCAACTTGTCGAGGAGTTCGAGTTCACTGGATAATGCAGCAACTTGCGGGGTTTCGTTAGCGACAAAGCCTTGAGTCTCTTCTTTTAGGTCCTGAAACTGCCGAGCAAGTTCATGGTACTGCGTGTGTACGGGGCCGGCATCAGCTGCCAGTTGAACAATGACGCGAGGGTCGCTTAGCTGAGGGAATTTAAACATTTCGGCGCATTTAGTAGCCAAATTAAGAATCTGCTGTTGAGCGATGTCTTTGATGCTTTGCGCCGTTGCTGACTCGGCGCTGGCACCGATCGAAGCAATGCGCAGGTCTTCGCCGATGCTCTGAATCTCAAATTGTGCGACCTCGAGCTGAGAGATCATAAGTTGATCGTGCTCGTAGAGTGCAGAGGCGAGGGCTTTTTCGCCGTCGCCGCTTGGTAAGGCGACCCCGTCGCGCATGACCCGCGAGACATTGCCGCGGCGTTGCACGACCCAGGTGTGTCCGCCGTCATCGCTTAGCTGCAGGGCCACTTCGTGGATTTTATTGGGGGCGACCTTGCCAGTCAGAGCATAGACTAGCCCAGAGGCTATATCGCTCAGTTCCGGACGCGTGGCGTTGACGTATAGGTAGGTACGAAGACGCCCAGTTGCTGGGCTGAATCTCCACGTCCGCCAATCTTCTTCTTGACGTGTGCGGTAGCGAAGAACGTTCAGGTTCACGGTGCATCTCCCAGAAATGACAGGGTTAAGTGACCGACCTAGGGTGGCAATTGCCGACCAGGGGTGGCTGAAGTGGCGATAAATTAGTGAGAAGGATTGAGACGAAGGGTACTAAAGAAGAGATAGGAAGCGAATGCTCTCGTGGTTACCTTTATTGTACATGATTTGCCTACCAAGGTTAATCTCTTGAGTGCTTCCTTCAAGGCAGGTAAGCTGCGGCCGATGAGTGAAACTGCCAAAATCGCGACAATTACTCATGTGCCAATGCGGGGATCGCTGGGCTCGTGGGTTGGTGGCGTAGGGACTGCCCTGCTCCGACTTCTGCCAGCCGAGACCGCGCACGATATAGGTATGAGCCTCTTAGCCAGGGGCATCCTTAATCACGTGCCCACTCCGTTTATTGAACCACTTACGGCCGGCATGGGAGTTACTCTCGCGGGCATAGGCGCTCTGCCTCATCCGATCGGTTTGGCGGCGGGGTTCGATAAGCATTGCCGTGTTCCTCACGCTTTCGCCCGGATGGGCTTTAGTATGCTTGAAGTTGGCACGGTCACTCCTCAGGCGCAGACGGGCAATCCAAAGCCGCGACTTTTCCGTCAATCAGAGCAGCTCGCCCTTATAAACCGGATGGGATTTAATAGCGACGGAGCCGCCACCGTTGCTGATAGGTTGCGTCGCCTTAATTGGCGACATGAGCTTGTGCCGCTTGGTATCAACTGCGGCAAGAATAAAAACACGCCGAATGATCGTGCTATCGACGACTATTTGCAGGTGATGAGCGCTTTCGGCGATTTGGCGCATTATTTTGTCGTCAATATTTCCTCGCCTAATACGCCAGGCTTACGGGATCTTGCTACGCCGACTTTCATTCATAGCTTGGCTGACGAGATTGGTGATCGCCTCCCTAAGGTTTGGGTGAAACTGGATCCTGACATGGACCGCAGTGAATTTCAGGCGATTGTAGAAGCTATTTGTGATCGTGGGTTCCGCGGCATTATTGTTAGCAATACTCATCGAGTATCGCAGCCCGAAGCGGGCGGGCAGAGTGGCCACCCCTTAATGGCGTTATCCACGGCCTGTCTTGAATGGGCCTACGCGGTTCATCGGGGATCTTTACCGATGATTGCTACTGGTGGAGTGCTAAGCGGCGCTGATATTTTTCAAAAGATGGCTCGGGGTGCGAGCGCCGTTCAAATTTATACGGCTCTTGTATACCGGGGTCCTTGGGTAGTGCAGCAGCTACTGGTCGAATTGGCTGCAGAGCTGAAATTGCGCGGGATAAGTCACGTGCAAGACATTATAGGTAGTTATTATCGTGAGTGATTTAGATCTAGAGATCGTCCGTCGGATTCGTGGCAATGTGCATGGTACCGTTGATATCACGGCACTGGAAGACCGGGTGATTGATCACCCTATGGTGCAGCGACTCCGCCGAATTAAGCAGCTCGCTTTTTTGTCTCTGGTATTTCCTGGCGCCACTCACACCCGCTTTGAACATTCGCTTGGGGTTATGCAGCTGACGGGGTTCACTTGGAGCAAGATGCGCTCCAATCAGCAGCGGTTGGCCCAGAGTTGTGGGCGTTACCGCGATTTTGCCGCGATTGAGCGCCGCGGTGTTCAGGCTGGAAGTCAATCTTTGGTGCACGGTCTTTTGGCGCCGACCTTCCCGATGATAGAGGCGATTTTCGGCTCGGCCTACACGCTCCAAACAGTGCGCTTAGCGGCACTACTCCACGATCTCGGGCATCCCCCATTTTCGCACAGTGGCGAAAGATTCTTACCCAGTTGGAAGGCCATGCTGACGGCCAACCGAGATAAGATCCCTCCGTATCTGCGTGAGTATCTTGAAGAGTCTTGTCTCAACATTGCAGCATCCGGACAGGATCCGGCCACCAAGTCGGTGCGCCATGAGGTCTACACACTACTTTTAGTTGATAAGCTGCTCACCGAGATCAATCAAAGTTACCAAGGCTCACTAAAAATTGATCCACGCGATGTTGTCAGTGTCATTAATCCAGCCATAGCACCGGCACCGAACTCGCCTCTCCTCAAGCACGGCGTCTACCGTCTGTGTCACGAACTTATCTCGGGTGAGGTCGACACCGATCGTATGGACTACCTTCTGAGAGACTCGCGTGAGTGTGGTGTGGTCTACGGTATTTTTGATGCCACTAGGATTCAAGAGTCACTCTCCATCTACTACGACGAGCGCGATCAGGGTGTGCACATGGCGATCAATCTGTCTGGATTGGCCGCTTTTGAGGATTATCTGCGAGCCCGGCATTCGATGTACCTCCAGCTTTATTTTCACAAGACCTCGGTTGCTGCCGAGGCCATGCTGGCGCACCTAGCTCGTATGCTCGGTGGATGGACTATGCCCACCGATCTCACCGCCTATGCAGAGCTTGACGAATACAATATTGAGCCCTGTCTCTCGGCCGCTGCGGCTGGGCTGCCGCCGGCAGAAAGGGCGCGCTTTGACGAGCTTTTGGCTCAGTTACTCCGTAACCGGCGCTTATGGAAGAGAGTGTTTGAAATCACTGGTAAGGACCGCAGTGCCGGAGAGCATGCCACTGAGGCTGCCTGTGAGCTCCTGGCTCGCGAGGGTATTCCCTTTGAGCAGGTGTCTTCGGAGAGCTCTCTGACGACCTTTAGGACACGCCGCGAGAACGAGTTGTCACACAACTACCTGCGTCTGATCAAAAAGGACGACCAGCAGTTCCCCCGAGTATTTGCCATTGAAGACTACGCCTCACCCTCGCTGATATCTGGTGATACCCGGGTGCATATCAGTCGTATTTATGTCGAGGACAAGAGGTTGGCGAGCGGTCAGCAGCTGCCTGAGCAGGTCAAGCAGCTGATTCGCGAACGGATTTAACTTGGTTTCTTGCGCTTTTTCTGGTGCTTAAGCATGAACTTGAGTGATTCTCTAGCTGAGATTTCATCATAGCCAAAGCGGCGTTCAAGTTCAGTGTAGGTCTCTCTGGCCGCTTCTTTGTCTTTGTCACTGACGGAACGCTCATCTTCCGTGCCAAGCGCCAGCATAGCCTCATAAACCACTTGGACCACATTCTTATGCTGAGCGTGATAGTGCTCCTGGATCTTGGCCAGGATGTCTTGGAACAGATGGCTGACGTCTAGTTCTTCACGAGGGTGATCAAGACGCCAGCTAGCAAGACGACTCAGCATGCCCTCTCTGTGGCGCTCAGCCGCACCTTGAATGCCGATGATTTTTTCAATCTCCTGCATCAGGCTCTGATTTGCTGGCTCATATTGCTCAGAGGCGGTGTTGTAAATTTTTTCTCGCTTAACTTCCGCGACGACGTTTTCGATGTAGCGGTTGAGAAGTTTTTCGTACTCCTCCTCTGCCACCATCGACATGGCTTTTAACGTCTCGATCTCAAAAATATCGGCAAACTCATCTTTGATCACGCCGATAAACTGCGCGGCATCGTGGTATTTGCCGCGAGGCTCAAACTGCAGAAATTCGTAAACGGTTCGATCCTTGGTCAACCGTTCCAGCTCTTCGAAAATTACCATCGGAGTGACTGTCTGGTGATGCGGATTTTGAGCACTGCGCTGCAGCAGCTGTTTAATCTCTCGCGGTGAAGCGCCGAAGCGGCCTTCATAGACGACCAGACCAACCGATTCATTCATGATGCGTGAGCGGAGTTCGCGCAGCTGCGATTCCTCTGCATTTTTGAACACGGGGCTCAAGGACTCGTCCTCGTAGAGGCGGGCCTTTGACCTTGGGTCTATTTTAGCTACTAGGCCGCGGTAATTGCTTTCGTAATATTCCGGGTCCGGTTGCTTAAAGCGGGTCATTACCGCCCAAATGCAAAGTAACTTTAGGGCGTGGGGTGCGAAGGGCTTGGTTTTCGAGAGTGCTTCAACATCGCGGGTGTAGATTTGCATTTCCTGCGATGGTCTCAGTAGATAGGGGACCGTGATGAGCTCAAAGCGCCCCCTAAATGAACTGAAGTCAGGAATGGTTTTAAACGTATCCAGGTGCTTTTCATTCGTAGTGGCTAGAAACACCATGTCGAGGTTAGCTGTGGACGACGGCAGGCTAATCGACGACTTCTCAACGGTGGTCAGCAGATACTTGAAGGACTCGAGCGGGCGCTTCAGTAGGTCCGAAAACTCAAGTAATCCGCGGTTTGCCTCGATGAGCTCACCTTGCGCTTCGTAATACCGAATATTATGCAGCAGCGACGGCATGTTTGAGATATTGCGGTCCATAGTCAGCTGCTTTTCGATAGCATCGACAGCCATCTGTGGCTCGACGGTCGAAATACCGACGCGGTACTGGCGCGAATAAAAAAACCGCTCAATCTGGACGTGACGCAGCACCTTGGCAACGTCGCCATCGTAGGCATTCAGTAGGTTCTCAAAAATAAGTTGATTGCGTTTTGAGAGCCCTGACTGCCGTATGTGAGCCGGCAGCTCGACGTCCTCAGGGCGACGCCCCTCAATGGCGCCAATCCAATTGCGCAGCCACTGCTCGCGCTGCGGCATCGGGATTAAATAGATCGGATTGTCTTTGAAATCGGAAGAAATCTTCGAGGCGATTTGAGTGTCGTCAAGTAGTGCATAGGAACCATGGGCATCAGCATTGCCCTGCGATAGGGCGCCGAAGCCTATAGGACCACTATCTCCCTTGAGTGGGGCGGGAGCAGCTTTGTCGTTAGGAAATATCCAATTAAAGCTATAGACAGCACCCTCGGGTTGCTCACTGTACTTCTGCATGCCGGAGGCTATAGCTTCGATGGTCGAAGTCTTAGCGGAGCCGTTTGGTCCGTGGAGCAAGATGAGTTTGTTGACGTAGCCTTGCCTGACAAAAGCTTGGAGTACGTTGTAGATATCGTCCTGGACAGGCTCTCCTCCGACGATGGGCCCGGTCTTCTCCCGGTTCATGTCGAAGAGTTTAAAGCGTGAGCCCTTATTCTTGCCGAGATCCCGTCGACCGAAGTAGTCGAAAGTGTCCCTCATGTACTCAGCGGCACTTCGCGTGAGCGCCAAGGGGTTTTCGCGTACCAGTTCCAGGAAGTCGGCGAATGGCAATATGATTCGCTGTCTTTGGAAGTATTCCCGGTGCTGTCGTGACAGTTCACTGATCGCTTGAGCGGCATCAAGCTCCATGTCCCCAGTCCCCTTTGGCATC
>Ga0078894_10000932_pt1 | contig 21047 bp, 15 predicted proteins | sample LauGreSu1BDMLBSD_2_FD_67506 | JGI IMG/M metagenome (GOLD analysis project Ga0078894, IMG submission 67506) | Freshwater lake microbial communities from Lake Michigan, USA - Su13.BD.MLB.SD (version 4) (version 4) | ecosystem: Environmental > Aquatic > Freshwater > Lake | place: Lake Michigan... | reverse complement strand
TCGTGTATTTTATTTACCGGAAACCCATCGTCGAAAACTAATCATGAAAGATTTAGATGCGGGATTTGAATTGTTTACAGCCGCAGATGATGTCAAATCGCGCGGACAGATGTTGTCTGGACCAGCGGTAACCATGTATTTATAAGTTTTCACTTTTTTTATTCAAAAAGCTAAAAAAATAAACAAATAAAAATAATAAGGTATTGCCAAATAAAATAAAATACAAGGTAAAGTAATAGACAATAGAGTCGTGCGAAAAAAATAAAATAGAATGACTCAGATGAATCAGAATGAGCCCGCTGTACCAACAATTGCGTCGTATGCAGACATATACCAAGAACGACCGTATTACACGGATAAATACAGTGACGGAAAGTATGACCGACTCGTTACGTTGAAACGTGAACGCCGACAACTTGAAATGATGATTCGCGACTATTATAAACGGTATAAGGCGTACGCCGAGTACATGAAGTCTCGAAACGGTGACTGGAACGATTATCAAGGTCGAAACGACATGGCGGGTCTGGGAATGGCGCCAGGTGACAGCAGCGAGTCGGCGGGATGGTACTATATCGGGGAATCTGACACGGTCGAAGAATGCAAACGCGCGGCTTTGAGAGATGATAAAATGTATACTCGAATTGTGCATTACACTCCTGAAAACGGGTACGAAGGAACGTGGAAGTACTCGTGTTATGGCAGCGTTCCCGGCGCAAAAACCAGCGCGAATTCGCGGTTCAACTCAATTGGCGTTACTACTGCAGATAGAACGTACTGGGTGGACGAACCGGTTTTAAATGCAGATTCTGGAACTGTGCTTCCGCCACCTGGCACGACAACTACGACCAACTATTCGGGATGGACGTATCTCGGGAAATATCCCAACGCTGCCAGTGAAAGAGAAAACAATGCCAACGGGCTGTACGCGTGCAAAGAAATGGCAAAAAAGTCTGACGCGGCGGTACGTGTTCGGACGGGCCGAAACCCTGCAGATATTGTTACTATGAACGCTGCCGCTCCTGGAGCGGCAACTACGGAGTTCAACACCATTTTATACCTTGATGGAAGTTATTCGGGGAATGATGCGTTGAAAGGCGCATGCTATGCACGAGGTGGACCGCAGCTTAGTACAAATACTATATTTTTGTACAGGGTCAAACCGACTACTACCGTCGTGTCTACAACAACCACCGACATTTCATCCGGGTCAATCGTTTACAATAATGCGAGTCAGTCAGATGCCAGCTTTTTGTACATATCAAAGAAAGACCTTCAAATCAAAAACACACCAGATGTAAGTGCACTGTTAGGACAAATCACCATTCAAAGTCCCGATAATCCAGCCAAGTACCAACTTTGGACAATTAACGGGACCGCGTCTACCACGAATACCGTGAACTATGTTACGATTCCAGTTACAAAAGTGCACGACTCCGATTACAAGTACTGGACCGCGCCAGAAAATAGTAATGTCGTGGTTACGCTTGGTAGTAAAGTTACGGGAGCTACCACTTCCTACCAGTCGCGTTGCGTAGATACTGTAGGTGGGGACACGGACGAATTTGAAACGAGTGGAAACTCGGGCCCGCCACTTTTGAAAAGTCAAATGGTAAAAGACTTGCGCGAACGCTATGAAGCAATCATGGATTTAAAGTCCCGAGTTGATATGCGGTTTGAACCGATACCCAGTATCAGCAACTCTCTGTCTGATACGCTGGACGATGCTGTTTTCCAAATGCAAACCGTTTGGGAACCCAAAGTGCATGCTCTTGCAAACAAAGTGAAGAACTTGGAGGTGAACAATGCCATGATGGACAACGCCGATTCGCACATTCAGATGAACACTAACCGTTACGTTTTCGTGTTTTACACGATTTATGCTGCATTGTTCATATGTGGGTTAATATACTTGTTGAAAGCAGATGACGACGCGCCAGCGGTTAAATATGTGCAAATCGCACTAGTGGGGTCATTCATTCTTTGGTTGGCGTATCATGTTATGCAATATAAGTCATAACTAACTAACTAACAAATATGTGTATATAATTATATATAATTATATACTATATTAATAACTATGGATATAAATGCTATCATAGCCGATAGTATTCATTACTTGCACATCCTAATGGTGTTATATATTTTGTTCGGTTGGATTATAACTCCTATTAAAAAAATACATTATTATATACTGTTTGGTATGTTTGTTATTTTAGACTGGAATGACCTCGACGGCGAATGTACTTTAACCAGGCTTGAACACCATTTTAGAGAAAAAATAAAAAATACGAATACAAATCTAACTACAAACACAGAAACAGGTCAACCTGAGTTTTTTAGACCGTTGATAAATAAAGTATTTAACACCCAACTTACTACAAATGAAGCAAATCGAATCAACTACTTTGCGTTTATACTTGTAATGATGCTGGCATTTTTTAGAATGATACGTTATTACAATATCAATATCTTATAAACGATTCCGTCTCATTATTTCATTTCATTTCATTTAAAGCTGTACGCGCGGCGTGTGTCGTTGGCCGTGACCGTACTTTTTTACAGCGGCCTTAGCCATTCGGTACGCCTTGCTGGTGGCGTGGTTACATCCCTTATCCAAAATCGAAAAGTCCACTGCAGCGCTTTTACCTCCAGTAATTGCGCTCGCTAACCGGGCTCGCCCCCAGGAATGCGCAGTTTGATTCGGACGGCTGCCGGATGAGAAGTAGGCACCTTGACCTTTTCTCTCGATTTTTGCGAGTGCGTTTATACTGCACCCCGTTTTTTTTGCCAGAATATGCGACGGTACTACTTTATCTATCTTGTAAATGCGTTCGGCGCGAACAATATGGTCAGATTTTTTGGATGGAAACGAAGAAACCTTGCGACGCGTATAGTAAACGCCTTTTCGGTACAGGCGTCGGGATAAAGCAAGCTCGCGTCGTACCGTTTTTGTGTCTCGGCTCGACAACATGGACGGAATGTACCGTCGCGGAACAAGTTTTTGTAAAACACGCATTCAATATGTAATATATGTATATAATATATATATATTTATACTGTGAAAAAATAAATACATATAATATATATATAACATAATTACAATGGCATTAGCTCATTTAGGCCAGTTAGGCCCTTTAAGCCGAATAGGCACGTTAAGTCATTTAACTAATAATACAAGTGTATTACCCTCAGAAACTACTTATTATCGTCCTGATACAATACTTAATACATTTTTACCACATTCAAATATTACTTCATACGCCAGTTCCGCGTATAATCGTTTAAAGGACACTTATAAAGACCGTGTTACTGAAGAAACAAAACCGGAAATACTTGAGTCAATAAATACTACAATATCAAATTTTACCCAAGCCCAAATAGAAGAGTTTAAAAAGAAACTGGATGTTCAGTTTTCAAAAGACGTGAACTGTTGGTATGGAATTCTTGGTATTACACACGAAAACTATGGTTGTGACTTGCGTGAACTTATCTTCAACGTAAATGGAGAACCATCATCGCCGGCGGCAAAGGCTTTATTGGATACATTCGCTCAAATTTCACCTTCATTAAAGAGAAAAATACATGTGTTAACCGACATTGATGACACGTTGTATCCCAACTATGGTCATAAAACATATGTTCCAGGAAGCGACACTTCATGGCCTCAAAAGGTTCCTTATCCTGGTGTTAAACAATTTTATAAAGAACTCCATAAGTTACCTAATTCAACCGGGTACACGACAATCCTTTCTGCAACACCTGGATTTTTGAAACATAGTAAAATTAATTCAGATGAATTGAAAACGATTCTTGGTCGAGATTTTGGATTCATTCAAGGGATTGAAAGTAAAAGACGACAGTTGGCTAACTTACCTAGCATTATAAAAAATTGGTGGAATAAAGGTAACGACCGCGATTCTTCCTTTTATTCGGCAATTGGAGATGTAAAATTCAACCGCTTTAAACAATACGCTCAAATTTTTCCAGAAAGAGATTTTATATGGATTGGTGATAATGGACAGGCTGATGCTATAGCGGGTTCAAAAATGTTGGAAGAGTTCGGAGACCGAGTCAAAGTGTTTATTCATCGTGTATCTGAACCAGTAGATGGTTTAGATAAAAGGATTACTTATTTCGACTCATATTCAGGTTTGGCAGAACTATTTAAAAATTTAAATATTTTTAACCCGGCTCAATTTAATGCAGTTATTCGAAGCGCAGCCAAAGACTGCACCGAACCTAACGCAAGCGAAGATAACAAAAAAATACACTGCTCTGCTGTAACTGTACATACTAAATCGCCTGAAATGGGTGGGTCAAGAAATAAAAAATCGAAAAAATCAAAAAAATCGAGAAAGCCATTGAAGTCAAAAAAATCGAGAAAGCCAATCAAATCAAAGAAATCGAGAAAGTCAAGCAAATAAAAAAAAATAAAAATATGATAAATTGATTTAAATTCATCATGTTTCATTTTATCATTATGCATTACGAAAACAGAATAGAACAATGAGAACCATTTCAAATCCGGTGGCGTTTAGAGACAACTTGAGGAAGCGGTTTAAGACAATTCTTACTGGCGCAGGCGATGTAACCGGAGACGGCAACGCAGAAGGAAACCATTCAGACATAGATACCATGTCTATCAATCTGGAACGCGGCATTTACAACTTTATCATTCAAAAAGCAACCAAAGAACAAATCGTCAAAAAATGGAGCAACCCGTTCTTTGTAGAAATTTATACCGACCACGCACGCAGCATATACATCAATTTGAGTGTGGAAGCGATACGAGAAGCCGTACTCTCGCGTAAAATAAAAGCACAAGACCTGCCGTTTATGACGCATCAAGAAATGATGCCTGAAAAATGGAGCGCGCTCCTGGAACAAAAACGTATTCGCGACAAAAACAAGTACGAAGTGCACCTGGAAGCGTCTACCGACAATTTCTTATGTTACAAGTGCAAGTCTCGCCAATGTACGTACTACCAAATGCAAACGCGGTCCGCAGATGAACCCATGACCACATTTGTCACGTGCATCAAGTGTGGCAATCGTTGGAAGTGTTAAGTTTAGTTTATTCAAGTTGGTCACCTTGCGCGTACATACTCGCTTGTCGGCTGGCTTCCAACAATGCGGCGGATGAATTTCCGGGACAATTCTGCTCAGCACTTGATGCGCATGATGCTCCGTGTTGTGGAACAAGTGCCGGGTCACCTCCGCTTTGACTTTGATAATTCGTGTTTTTATTTTTTCTTATTTTCCGATGGAACATATTCATTTGAATCCGCTTGCTTATAATACGTCGTTGCGAGTCATTCAACTTCATGCTACTACGACGACTGCGTCTACGACGACTGCGTCTACTAAGGCGACGACTAAAACAGCATCCCTTGCATTTGCACTTACAAGTGCATTTTGTGCGTTTAAAACCGTTTTTGCGTTTGCGATACCGTCGGGTTCTTCTGCCACTGCCGCCACCACCGCCAACACTTCCAGAAATTTGGTTCATTGTATTTTTATTTTCAGCCGCAGCGGTTATTGCATTCATAGACGCTTCTTGGGATGCATTATTCGAGTCAACTTGTAATGGAGGCGGTCGTAATTCATCTTGGCCTGGAGGCAGTGCCGACGTTGAATGTCTTGTAATCGTATCTCCCATCACGTTCACTGATATTCAAGTATTATTTTTTATGTTTTACTTTACTACTTTATGTTTCGTTTTTTTTTATTTTTTTTTTTCAATAAAAATAAAAATAAAAAAAATGAAAATGAAATTGTAAACATTAACAAGGAATATAAATTAAACCTATAATATATACAGTAAGTAATTGAATTATTTGTGAATTTGGAATTTGGAATTTGATGTCCTACGATTTATTATTGACGCGTGACAAAAACAACACATTAATTGGAGGCGGGTACACGTTAAACTCTTCATTTTTAAATTCCGGAATTCCAGCATTCACACATGCACGTGCGAAACGCGGAGGTGGTAAAGGCAACCGTACCTCTAAAAATGAATCCGGGTCCGACTCCGAATCCGACGCGAATACGATTCCAGCAAAAGTGTCCGACATATTTGAACGCGCCAACGGAAAAAACGCGATTGTTGTACCAGCAGGAATATTTATGATTCATTCAACAACCACATCAAATGCATCTTCTTCTGCAGACGGCGCTCCCGTGCCGGTTCCGGTGCCTATGAAAACCAAGTTAAAGGAGTTGTTGTACTACGGTAGTGACAGTAGCGACAGCGACAGCGACAACAGTGACGCCGATGAAAATGAAAACAAAAACGACAACCAGGTAGTCCCCGACGACTTGTATAAAAAATTATTGGGCTTGGTATCACCCAGCCAGGTAAACCGACACTGGGACCCGAAATCGACCACTCGAAAAAGACGCGTTCGTGTCGGCGTCGAATCAAAACCACACAGTCGACGACAACGACGACAATAATCATAATCTAATTCTAATTAGTCATTCGAGCTTTTAGTCAAGTTGCAATTTGCACATAATATTTGCAGTTGTGCTTTATTTTTGTGGAAATGAACCCATCTTTCTTCAAATTCGGCATCATCTGTGTGAAAACATGTTGCTCCAACAAGCGTGTCTGCGAACTTGGTTGGATGTACTGGTTCATTGGAGAGAAATTTGGTCTTGATGTGGCAAAAAGGATGCACGTGGTCGGCGTGAAAATCATGAGAATCGGTCCCTTGCTTTTTACACAGTGCACATGTGAAGTTGTAACCAAACCCTTTTTTGAAGTTAACAATGTCTTCTGTAACTGCGGTTCGCATCGCACGTGTAACATTTTCTGTAACAGGTCGCTTTTTGAATTCGCAACAATAACGCCATGAAAAGTCAGCGACTGACCCATCTGTCCTTCGAATCATCGTTGCGTATCCGTTTCCAACCTCGTTCTTCTTTATCCAAAAATAGTCAACGCCTGTGCCAATCTTAAACTCCTTTTCAGGGTGATTATTTAGGACGTTATTTAAAATGCCCATTTGGGATGTCCTTGTCCAACCCTAACGCACCCGAGTTCAGACAGTACCCATCGAACACATTCTTCGCACGCCTTTTTCGTTTTAAAAGTTAGTTCCCCTAAACGGTACTCTTTTTTTATCGAGGCTCTCATGGTATTAAAATAATTATTTTTTTATGCACAATGTATCGGTAATTTATATTTATTATGTTTTAAACATAAATATAATAAAAACAGTTTCATATGCAAACGTACACGCGCGAAACATGGGAAACGGATTATCACTATCAAATTACTATGAAAACTATGAATGCGGATTCAAGAATGAACGCCGAGGAGGTCAAATATACCGACAAAAGCAACGGCAAGGTCATTTCATCAACTTTGAAGACGTTCAAACCATCATTGGTTCTGGATATGGAACCGGTATTGAAAATGGAAATGAGTATAACCATAAACATAAAGACCGCGAACATTTTATATTGATAAGTACGTTGGACGCGGGAAGACAAGAGTGTATTATAAAAAATACGGTATTGCCAAAAGACGAAGAGGCGCAAATGAATGACATTATTTCTGGACAAAACGACTATGCAGATAGCATAACAGTGGTAGTGTACGGAAAAAATGCGACCGATGAAAGCGTAATGGCCAAATACACCCAGTTGAAAACGCTTGGTATTTCGAATGTATGCGTGTATTTGGGCGGCATGTTTGAATGGCTGATGTTGCAAGATATTTACGGGTCCGACCTTTTTCCAACTACGGGCAAGTGCCTTGATATACTGGAGTTTCGTTCACCGTCGATTTTGTCTTGATTTGACATTGGACATTGACATATGTTATGTTATGTTCAATGTTCAACTGCTTTTTGAACCTTTGGGTTTGCATACTCCCTTCATGCACTCGCCCATGTAATAATAATAGTCGATGTCTCTACCAAAAGTGAGTTCTGGCCCATCAACACTTCCAGCCACGCATTTTCCGTCCGGGGATATGCCCAGCGAATTCAGCACTCCGCTACCAGGTTTAGGCTCAACCCCGCCTGAGCCTTCATTTGTATTTGAAAACTTTACCCAGCCACAGCAACATTTTTCGGCACATGTTCCTTGGCTCGTAATGTCACTGCACGCCTTGTCCAACTTATCATGATTGAGCTTACAAAAACCGTCCGTTGATTTGCAAGTTGCCGATTTTTGTTGCAGCTTTTCTCGCGTTGCCATGGACGGTCCATTTGGAAGCAGGCTTGATACTGCTCCAATAACCGTGTTTTCAACGGCCGTACCAATCGATGCCACGGAAGCGCTGTCTGCCGTCATTGGCTTCCGTTTGGCTTGTTCCGGTGGTTCATGCGGATTTTCAAGTTTTGGAGTAAACAACTCAATTGTCACGCGTTTCGATATTTTGCTGGACGGTTTTTCCGCATCGATGTCGTCAATGATGCTGGTTGCGTACTTGTTTGTATTGCGCACATCTTTGGAAGCTTCTTCGTTTCCGATTTGAATTTGGATGTACAATACAAACCCTAAAATAAGAACGGCAAGGCCAATAATATGGGACGCGTTCTCCATAAAAGATGTTCCTAGTGTCGACTTTTTGGCACCGGACATAATTGAATCTACAAATTCCATAGCCGCCGTTTTTATGTCTGTAAAAATAGTTGTAAAGTCATCCGGACTCGGAACCCGAACCGAACCAGAACCCGGATTTTTAAATGAGTCAGTTATGTTCCCTATATTACCAAAGTTCATTTTCTTTATTTCGTTCTTTCTTTCTTTCTTATTATTGTATATTTTATATTTTTATTTTTCATTCGCTGCTGCTACCATAAAATATGCCGACTTAAATTATTTGCGGAATATTTATTGGTTTTCCAGTTGCCCAACATTCCTTTGGTTCGCGTAAGATAATTTTTACGCCGTTTTTTATCGTGGTGCTTCGTATAGTCTTCGTACCCAACTTGTCCAAAATTAACCCACTTATTATGGGTTGGGTCGTAAATGGAATATTTTTTTTCAGGGTTTCGCGCTGGGTACAATTTTGCAGTTCTACCCAAATACTTGTATGCCATGCGTTGTGCGGTCCTGGGTGTTGAGTACGAGTAAAGCCGGATTGGATAACTTTTTCGAGTTTTTGAATTGAACTTGCTGATACGCATTCAGATTGATTTTTTTATGACGCAATACATAACATACCGTATATTTTATTTCATTCATTTTTTGAAGTAAATAGTTGATATAATATATTGTACAGCCCATCTCCTAAAATAGTGATTTTATTTAATGTATCGTTTATATTTACAGCAACTACCGAACCTGCATATATTTTAAACGGGGTCCCTGCAAACGATGCGAATGTTACAACATTTCCATTAGTGTCCAGTATATTTGTACCATTGAATGAATATATAACATTATTTATTTTTACAGTTTCATTTGCATTCATTGGGATGTAGACCGATTTCCCTCCTGTAATATCAACTGACGTTACAGTTACCACTTTGTTGGCGCTTGCATCAAGAGAAGTCGGAGGCTTTATCGTGAAAGTGGCTGCCTCCACTGTGGTGTCAGGACTTGCTAGCAAGGCATTAATTTCGCTTCCTGAAACAGTACTTGCAACTTGAACCGCGCTTATTCCCACATTATTAATGTTTTTAAGCAGTTGCAGTTTTTGCACTGTACTAAATGTTGGTAAGTTTGTGGCTCCGCTAATGTTTGCGTTTGCGAAGTTTGTGTTTGCAATAATAGCACCTGAAAAATCCACATTACTTAAATTTGCTCCTGAAAATGATACGCCAGAAACGGTGGTTCCAACCAGTGATGCACCTGACAAGTCAACCAACGCATATGATGTGCTGGACGAAATGGTCTGACCTTCTAAGGCTGTTCCAGCCGACTCAATTACAATCGAACACGTTGCATTTGCAGGCGCACCGTATACCTCAGTGGATGCTTGGGATGCGGTAATTGTAACGGTACCTGCGCCTTTTAAAGTCACTAAACCGGTACTGGCATCCACAGTTGCAAACGATGTGTTGCTGCTACTGTACGTCACTGCGCCAGAACTGGCGCTACTAGCCGTAACTGTAAATGCAGCATCTGTAACATTTTTTGTCGTGGGCGGACTTACAAATGCCAGAGTTGGCGCGAACTTTGAAACGGTAAGCGTGTTACTGGTATTACTGGCAGCGTTGTACTGATTCGTCTGGACCTGAGCTGCATTAAAAGACACGTCACCCGCACCCACAATGGTTATAAAATTACCGGATGCATCAATGGTTGCCACACTGGGGTTGCTGCTGCTATACACGATGTCAACAGTGGTGTTGTTGCTGGTCGGTCGCGTGGTTATAGCGAACGACGCGTCTCCAAATGTTTTGGAGGATGCAACTGAAAATGTGGTGGATGAAAGGGTGGACGTTCCTCGCGCAACGGTAAGCGTGTTGCTGCTATTACTGGCCGCATCGTATTGGTTCGTCTGGACCTGAGCCGCATTGAAAGATACGTCACCCGCACCCACCAGGGTTATAAAATTACCGGATGCATCAATGGTTGCCACACTGGGGTCGCTACTGCTATACACGACATCAACACTAGTGTTGTTGCTGGTCGGTCGCGTGGTTATAGCAAACGACGCGTCTCCAAATGTTTTGGATGATGCAACTGAAAACGTAGTGGATGAAAGGGTGGACGTTGCGCGTGCAACGGTAAGCGTGTTGCTGGTATTACTAGCCGCATCGTATTGATTTGTCTGGACTTGAGCTGCATTAAAAGATACATCACCCGCAGCCACCAGGGTTATAAAGTCACCTGATGCATCAATGGTTGCCACACTGGGGTTGCTGCTGCTATACACGATGTCAACAGTGGTGTTGTTGCTTGTCGGTCGCGTGGTTATAGCGAACGACGCGTCTCCAAACGTTTTGGATGATGCAACTGAAAACGTAGTGGATGAAAGGGTGGACGTTCCTCGCGCAACGGTAAGCGTGTTGCTGCTATTACTGGCCGCATCGTATTGGTTCGTCTGGACCTGAGCCGCATTGAAAGATACGTCACCCGCGCCCACCAGGGTTATAAAGTCACCTGATGCATCAATGGTTGCCACACTGGGGTTGCTGCTGCTATACACGACATCAACACTAATGTTGTTGCTGGTTGGTCGTGTGGTTATAGCAAACGACGCGTCTCCAAACGTTTTGGATGATGCAACTGAAAATGTGGTGGATGAAAGGGTGGATGTTCCTCGCGCAACGGTAAGCGTGTTGCTAGTATTACTGGCCGCATTGTACTGATTTGTCTGGACCTGAGCTGCATTAAACGATACGTCACCCGCACCCACCAGGGTTATAAAATTACCGGATTCATCAATGGTTGCCACACTGGAGTTGCTGCTACTATACACTACATCAACACTAGTATTGTTGCTGGTCGGTCGCGTGGTTATAGCAAACGACGCGTCTCCAAACGTTTTGGATGATGCAACTGAAAATGTTGCGGATGAAAGGGTGGAAGTTGCGCGCGCAACGGTAAGCGTGTTGCTGGTTTTTGTATCGGCTGCGTACTCATTGGTTGCGGCTTGCACGGCATTGAATGATACATCGCCCGCGCCGACCAGGGTTATAAAATTACCGCATACGTCAATGGTTGCTACGTTGATGTTGCTGCTAGTATACGTGATTGCACCATCGCTGTCACTGGTTGGTCGCGTGATAATAGCAAACGACGCGTCTCCAAACGTTTTCGTGTTGGCGACCGTGAATGTTGACGACGAAAGAGAAGAAAAGATATTAACGAGTGCAATTCCGCTTAAGTGTTTTACACCATATCCGCCATACAAGTTGTATGATTTTCCATTTATGACGACACTGGTTATCCTTGTGTAAGTGTTGTTCGCCTCTAGCTTATAAACGTATGAACCGTAATTCATGTAGGTTGTTCCGGAAATGGTTACCGGCTCGCTCTCATCACAAGCAATGATAAAATTTCCTGAACCAGACGGGATGGTCGCGGTGGATGTTATGGAAAGCGGCGACGACACGTAGTCTGGAACAATGATGCGCAACACTTTATCAGTAGGCATTGTCGGGTTAAAACTTTGAATATCGCGCGATGTCGATAATGTAAATACGTTATTGTTCAGGGTTGTCAAGTTTGCACGGCGTCTGGTTTCCTTGTTTCTAAGAATATTGTACCGGTCCACGTCGGAATAGTATGACCCAGAAAGGTCAAATACGGTAGCGGTAGTTTTTAATGCCGACATTGCGAATCTATTCCCACTCAAACCAATTATTCCTGAACTTATACTGGACGATACGGAACTTGAGTTCCCTCCATAATTTGCGAATCCCCACGTTACAACACTTCCGTCACTTTTAAGAATCGCTAATACATATTCACTACTATAGACTGCCACAGCTCCCGAAGTTACACTGGAAGATGACGAACTTAAATTTCCACCATAGTCTGGATGCCCCCACGTAATAATACTACCATTGCTTTTCAGAGCAGCAAATGCGCCAGCGCTGGAATAAACTGCCACTACTCCAGAAGTTAGACTCGAGGATGCTGAACTCTCCCACGCGACGACACTGCCACCATAAGATGAATCCCCCCACGCGACGACACTGCCGTCGCTTTTCAGCGCCGCGAATGCTTGCGCGGCAGAACTTATCGTAATAACTCCAGAAGTTAGACTTGATGATACTGAACTTGAATTCCCGCCATGAGTCGAGTTTCCCCATGTAACGACGCTACCATTGCTTTTTAGAGCAGCAAATGCACCACCGCTGGGATAAACTGCCACAACCCCAGAAGTTAGACTCGATGATACGGAACTTGAATTGCCCCCCCAAATTGACCCCCCCCACGTTATGACGCTGCCGTCATTTTTCAGCGCCGCAAAGGCAAAAATATTACCAACTACCGTGACAACTCCTGAAGTCAAACTTGACGATACGGAACTCGAGTTTCCGCCATTAGTTGAATCCCCCCATGTAACGACGCTACCATTGCTTTTTAACGCCGCAAATGCATGGTGCCCAGGATAAATTGCAACAACCCCAGAAGTTAGACTCGATGATACCGAACTTGAGTTTCCGCCAAATGCTGAATCTCCCCATGTAACCACACTGCCGTTGCTCTTTAATGCCGCAAATGCGCTATAGGAAGAATAAATCGCCACAACCCCAGAAGTTAGACTCGATGATACGGAACTTGAGTTTCCGCCAAATGCTGAATCTCCCCATGTAACCACACTGCCGTCACTTTTCAGCGCCGCAAATGCTTCTTCATTGGAACATATTTCCACAACTCCCGAACTCAAACTCGACGATACAGAACTCGAGTTTCCACCATTTGTTGAATCCCCCCATGTAACGACGCTACCATTGCTTTTTAACGCCGCATATGCATACGCGGTACAGTAAACTGATACAACTTCCGAGCTTATACTGGCAGATACTGATGTTGAGTTGCCACCCCAAGTTGAATTTCCCCATGTGACAACACTTCCAGTACTTATGCCCTTAAAATTGTATAGTTTCATGTTATGAAAAAAAGATTGATAGCCCAGGCTCAAGAGCGTTCCTCGATAGTCATCAATTGCGTCCGTGAAATACACGGTTTTCAGGTTGACACCAGTATGCGACTCCAAGAACCAGTCTCCGCCCAGCGCGGCCGCACCAGTGTTATCTGTGGATGCGCGGATGGTCACGCCGGTCTGCACGGTTAGCGTATCTATAACGTATTTCCAGTCTGGTTCAGAGTACAAGGCGCAAGCCATCATATCGAAGTGTGCGGCACCGATTTCAGAGGTGGTGTTGCACCACATGATAAATTCTCGGAACTGGGCCCACTTCTCCAGCTCGGGGTCCTGTGTGGCAACCGATAAGACCGGCGCTGACTCGGCTGATGCCAGCATTCTAAACATTGGTACGCGGTAGTTATGCTGAATCAAGCCCACCGAAATTTGGTTTGTTTCATTCGTAAGTCCGAGCGCGCTTATGTGCGCTTTCAGTGCGTCGAACGTGTCCTCAAAATAGTCAAACATGACGCTCACCGCTAAAGCAGGGTCGACCGCCGCGACGATGGTTTCGTAGTCTTGAACACGTTTATCAATAAGAATCAGGTTCTTAGACATTCTATTTTGTATTTTGTATTTATTAGATATAATAAATATAAATAATAAAAAATAAAAATTTAATTTGGAAGAAACTGAGCAACAAACAACTCGGAAAGAATATTATACATGCCATTTGCACCAAACATCACGTTATTGAGAGCGTTCAATATATTCAATGCTATCACCGACCCTGCGTAAATTTTAAACGGAATACCGACGATTGTTACATACGTTCGCGGATTGTTTCCCGCATCCAATATATTAGTGCCATTGAACGAAAACACGGTTCCATTTATGCTCACTGACTCGTTTGCATTCAATGGAATATACACGGACGCGTTATTGGATAAATCAACGCTGGTAATTGTCAAAACTTTATTCAAGCTTGCATCCAGCGTGGTCGGAACCTTCAGCGTGAATGTGGCACTTGTAATGGCGGGTATCGGAGTGGGAAGTATGGCGTTAATATCCGCACCGCTTAGCTGCGTATTGATTTGTATCTCGCTAATCGCAACATTGTTTATGTTGCTAAGCAACTGCAACTTTTGAGCGGTGCTAAATGCGGGTAGATTTGTGGCGCCGCTGATATTCGCGTTCGTGAAATCGGTTCCGGTGATGGTTGCGCCGGAAAAATTCGCGTTTGTAAGTGTGGCCCCTGAAAAAGAAACGCCCGATAGAGTAGTTCCGACCAACGACGCTCCCGATAAATTTAAACCGGCAAAGCTCGTGCCCGGGGAAACAGTTTGTCCGGCAAGTTCGGATCCGGCTGCGCTTATCATGATAGAGCAAGTTGTATTTGCGGGCGCATTGTACTGCGCGCTTTCCGCTTGGGCGGCGGTTATCGTGACGGTGCCGACACCTTTCAATGTAACCAGACCACTACTGGCACCCACCGTTGCGAATGCGGTGTTGCTGCTGGTATACGTAACAGCGCCCGAGCTCGCGCTACTGGCAACAACCGTGAATGCCGCATCCGTCAGGTTTTTTGTTGTGGGTGGGCTGACAAACGACAGCGTGGGTGCCGCCGCCTTTGAAACTGTCAGCGTGTTACTCGCTTTTGTCGCGGCTAAATACTGAGCGGTCTGTGCCTGTGTGGCGTTGAATGACACGTCGCCCGCACCGACCAGGGTTATAAAATTCCCGGACGCGTCGATGCTCGCCACGTCGGGGTTGCTGCTGCTATACGTGATTGCGCCGCTGCTGTCGCTGGTGGGGCGCGTGATAATCGCGAACGATGCGTCGCCAAACGTTTTCGAGGCGGCGACCGCGAATGTGGATGATGAAAGAGTGGACGTACCCAGCGAAACGGTGAGCGTGTTACTGGCCTTGGCGGCGCTGGCATATTGAGGTGTAGCGGCTTGCGTGGCGTTGAAACTCACGTCGCCCGCAGCGACCAAAGTTATCCAGTTTCCGGATGCGTCGATGCTCGCCACGTCGGGATTGCTGCTGCTATAGGTGATTGCACCGCTGCTGTCGCTGGTGGGGCGCGTGATAATCGCGAACGACGCGTCGCCGTACGTTTTCGAGGCGGCGACCGAGAATGTGGATGATGAAAGAGTGGACGTGCCCAGCGAAACGGTGAGCGTGTTGCTGGCTTTTGTGGCGGCCGCGTAGTCGGCTGTAGCGGCTTGCGCTGCATTGAATGATACATCGCCCGCAGCAACCAAAGTTATCCAATTTCCGGAAGCGTCGATGCTCGCCACGTCGGGATTGCTGCTGCTATAGGTGATTGCGCCGCTGCTGTCGCTGGTGGGGCGCGTGATAATCGCGAACGATGCGTCGCCAAACGTTTTGGATGAAGCGACTGCGAATGTGGATAACACTGGAATTGGTTTGGGGGGTTCGACCAACGCAATACCGCTGCTGTTGATACCATCGCCACCGTACATTGTGTAGCTGGTACCCGAAATGGTTTGCTCGGTCGTGAGTTTCGTGTACGTGTTATTTGTCTCTCGTTTATAAACGTAGGACCCGTAGTTCACGTAGGTTGTTCCGGAAATAGTGACAGGTTCACCTTCATCGCACGCGATAATAACGCTTCCCGCGCCGGACGGGATGGTCGCAGTGGATGTTATGGAGTGCGGCGACGATACATAGTCCGGGACAATGATGCGCAAGGATTCGCCTGAAGGAATGGTCGGGTTGATGACTTGAATATCGCGAGCTGTCGATAATGTAAACACGTTATTGTTCAGAGTTGTCAAGTTCACGCGACGGCGATTTTCCTTTTTACGGAGGATGTTGTACCGGTCCATATTTGAATAGTATGAACCAGAAAGGTCAAACGTCGTGGCGGTGGTTTTTAACGCCGTGAAGCTGCCAAAGGTAGAATATATTGAGACGACTCCGGAACTTATACCCGGAAAATGGTTCGTTCCACCTTCAAGTCCCCACGCGACAACGCTGCCGTCGCTTTTTAGCGCCGCGAAAGCGGTATTAGTAGAATATACTGCGACGACACCGGAATTCGCATCAGTTACACTACTCGGTGCAGTTCCGCCATGCGTCGAAGACCCCCACGCGACAACACTGCCGTCGGTTTTTAGCGCCGCGAAGGCGTAATAGGTAGAATATATTGAGACGACGCCGGAATTTGCGGCAGTCACCGTAGTTGGAGCAGTCCCGCCATAATCTGAAGACCCCCACGCGACAACACTGCCGTCGGTTTTTAGCGCCGCGAATGCATAATATGCAGAGTATACCGTGACGACGCCGGAATTCGCGGCAGTCACACTACTCGGCGTCGTATTGGCATAACTCCCCCACACGACAATGCTGCCATCCGTTTTTAGCGCCGCGAAGGCGCCGTCGTTAGAATATACCGCGACGACGCCGGAATTCGCGGCAGTAACACTACTCGGTGCCGTATACCCACCCCACGCGACGACACTGCCGTCGGTTTTTAACGCCGTGAAAGCGCCATTAGTAGAATATACCGCGACGACGCCGGAACTGACATTCCCGGGAGTCGTCCCACCCCTGTCGGCAAACCCCCACGCGACGACGCTGCCGTTACTTTTTAGCGCCGCGAATGCGTAATAATTAGAATATATTGCGACTACGCCGGAATTTGCGGCAGTCACCGCAATCGGAGTAGCTAAAAAAGAGCCCTGAGGGTAAAATATAGTCCCGCCATAACTTGCCTCCCCCCACGCGACAACGCTGCCGTCGGTTTTTAGCGCCGCGAAGGCGCTGCTGGTAGAATAAACTGCTACGACATTGGAATTCGCGGCAGTGACACTACTAGGTGCAGTTCCGCCATATCTTGCCTCCTCCCACGCAACGACACTGCCGTTATTTTTTAGCGCAGCAAAGGCCATATCGGTAGAATATATTGATATGACGCCGGAATTAGCGGCAGTCACACTACTCGGTGCCGTAATCCCACCACCCCCCCACTGGACCACGCTGCCGTCGGTTTTTAACGCCGCGAAGCCATTGCTTGTACTATATATTGAGACGACACCGGAATCCGTGGCAGTCACACTGCTCGGCGTAGTCCCGCTGGAACTATATGTGATAACTCCCCACGCTTGGACGCTTCCTGTCGCGAACCCTTTTGTTGAATATTCACGAATATCGCTTGTATATAAATACAAAATCCCCCTATACTCCTCGATTGCTTCAGTGAAATACACTGTTTTCAAGTTCATTCCCGTATGTGACTCCAGGAACCAGTCTCCGCCCAGCGCGGCCGCACCCGTGTCGTCCGTGGATGCGCGCACGGTAACACCGGTCTGTGCAGTCAGCGTATCTATCACGTATTTCCAATCTGGGTCGGAGTACAAGGCGCACGCCATCATGTCGAAATGCGCGGTATTAAATTCGGTCTTGCACCACGTGATAAAATCTCTAAATTGGACCCATCGCTCCAGACCGGGGTCCTGCGCCGCAACCTGCGCCACTGGCGCTAATTCGGCCGATGCCATCATGCTAAACATCGGCGCTTTATAGTTGTGCTGAATCAAGCCCACAGACACGACACCGCTTGTATTTGTACCGAGAGCGCTTATACGCGCTTTCAGCGCGTCGAACGTGTCCTCAAAATAGTCAAACACGACGCTCACCGCTAAAGCAGGGTCGACCGCCGCGACGATGGTTTCGTAGTCTTGAACCCGGTTATCAATAAGAATCAGGTTCTTAGACATTCTATTTTGTATTTTGTATTTTGTATTTATTAGATATAATAAATATTTAAAAGTATAATATACAGTAGTTACTTATACTTATACTTATACGAAACAACATGTTTACCCAACTTCAAATATCTCAGTTTTTTCCTCAACGGCATCCCATTTATCCGGATGTGCGAATCATATATCATTATGGCGAGCGATTTTATAACGCTGCTTCTATAGATGCAATTTTATCAAAGAAAAGCACTGCTACACAAAAAGAAAAAGAATCTGGACACCACACAAAAGAAGAACAACAAGCAAAACCATTGGTTGATGTTGTTGATGTCGTTGACTCCAGTCCAAGAAGTGTGGTTTCCGAATCCAGTACATATAGTCATAACAATAACCATAATCGACATACCCAAAATCCAGGCAGTCGCAGTATTGGAAAACGCAACCAGCAGTTTTACTTACCGGATGGCAGCGTCAAACTCATGCACATAAGTGTAGAAGACCGTGACCGCACCGACGGTGAACACGATGAAGGTTCTGACAAGTGGTACGGTCGTTATGAAAAAGAAAAAAATACAATTACGCGAACCAGTACGGAATATGATTTGCCAGAATCGGTTGACATTTGCGAATACGAAACGCTGGCGCATTTTGCACAAGAACACGACAAGCAATGCTGGGGAAATGACTATGCACCTTCAAATACGCACAACGTCTGGAAAAATCCACACTACATGTACTACAACACGGTTACATTCAAATGGGAGCCATTGGCAAGACTCAGGTAAAATACAGATTATGTTCTTGCATGTTTATTGGGTTGACAACACATCATATAACATCGTGCAATAGCACTGATTCCAAACACAACGCCAATAATAATGAATATAACGTGAACGATTGGCATCAAATTTATCTCTATATTGTCCACATTTTTTATTTTAAATACAGATTTAATCAAATAAATGTGTATTTGTTACGATATTATCTTCAAACCGGTGCTCTGGGCACATAGGTTAACGTTGAAACGGTATCGGGCGGCATTTTTTTGAACAAACTTTTCAAATAAATGTAGATGCGCGCGTTGTGTGGTGGCTGAGCAGACACCATGTGAAAGTACCGGTGCTCGCAGTCGTTGTTGACGCGACCGTCCATTTGAGCATCCACCAAATAAAGTTGTTCCTGTAACGCGTTTGGAGGATAAAATGCGGTTTGAATGTCGTCGCTGTAGCGTATGCGCGGTTCTGCATCAGACAAGTAGGTGGAACAGCGATACAACGCAAACCCATTGAAAGCAGAATACACCGAAAGAAACGACTTACCTGAGTGTATGGCGCGAAGCACCACGCTGTCGAACATTTTACGCATGCGTTCCAGAACGTCACGCCAATGACGTTCAAAATGAAAAAAGCTGTGCACATATGGATAAAACGATAAAGCCCACATGTCGTAGTAGCCCGCTTCACGCATGAAAGACACGCTGTCCCATTCATCCTGCGCGTCCATAACTTCTTGTAATACGTCCGTATTTATGTCTCCAATACACGCATAGTCATTAAAGTCCATGAATGCAAAATGAGAGAATGAACAAGCATTTTCTGCGTCCAGTGTGTGTGTGCGTAAAAACTGAAGGTAATCTAAAAATGTGTTTCGCGCGTGTCCAATATTTCGCTGTCGCACTGGTTCCCATGGGTACTGGTTTTGTATCATATCGATGATAGCGTTTGGTACTTGTGGGATAAATTCGTCCTGAATAAGCTTTGTAATTTCACGAAGCGTAGAATCATGCTCTTCATATATAAAAACAAAATCAACTCTAGAAAAAATCCCTGAATTATAAATTTGGGCTAAATTTGAAAACAAGTACGAAACGCCATTTATATTGTTAAAGATACACATTCCAATGCATAACGTACTATCCTTTTCTACCATTGTAATAGTAACAGTTATATAAATAGTATTCAACCTTTTAAATTCATTTTTACTTATTTTCGAGTTTTTCTGGTAATACATGGGTTTTTTTATAGTGTTCCCATGAAATTTTTTTGGGTGGTGGTAGATGAGTTACACCTGAACTTTTGGCATTCACTTTCTCGTACTTTTTATCCAGGTGTTCTGATTTGCGCAGCGCGCTGTCCACATAAATTTGTTTCAATAGTTTGCCGACCTCGTATGAGCCTTCATGCTGGTCCAGCTTTCCGGTTTCAATGAGTTTTAGAACAACCAACAGTTTAGAAAGAATGCCGAGGTCAATCTCATCTTTTTTCATCTTGTTGAAAATATCAGTATAGTTGTTGAAAAGAAACGAGCATCTCGATGTGCAAATGGCGTCAAACTGTTGCGGATTGGATAGCGCGAGACGAGCATACTCTTTTTTCAATTTAAGCATGGTTTCAACATCAGAGCGAATGGCGTCGCTATGTTGCAGTTCTCGTATTTTGCTCGTGTTGTCTTTGACGTCGCTGTTGGATGCAAGCATCTTTCGCAAATTTAATCTATCAGTCTCGTCCATTTGAGTTAAGTTAAGGTTGTGATTGTGGGTTGTGAATGAATAAAAATAATAAATGAAAAGTTTTAAATAGTAATTTATATTCTATATTCTATATAAAAGTAATAGAATAGAAAAATAAAAAAAAAACATGTACACATCATCGACTTCAAACGAAAAAAGTGTTACGCCAATAACAGAAAACGATTGGCATTTAACAATGGCAAGAACAGGAGTGGCTCAGTCTCCTATAGGAACAAACCCTGACGTACAAGTTCGTTTAATAAACGGCCAAGTGAGCCAAGGCGGTGCGCTCCAG
>Ga0078894_10000929_pt1:0-20000 | contig 21059 bp, 11 predicted proteins | sample LauGreSu1BDMLBSD_2_FD_67506 | JGI IMG/M metagenome (GOLD analysis project Ga0078894, IMG submission 67506) | Freshwater lake microbial communities from Lake Michigan, USA - Su13.BD.MLB.SD (version 4) (version 4) | ecosystem: Environmental > Aquatic > Freshwater > Lake | place: Lake... | reverse complement strand
CCAACACCCCGATGTTCATTCACCCAACGTCCCCCACAATAGGCGCAGGAATATTAACCTGCTTTCCATCGTCTACGCCTTTCGGCCTCGACTAAGGGACCGGCTAACCCTGGGCGGATTTACCTTCCCCAGGAAACCTTAGGCTTACGGCGAGCAGGATTCTCACCTGCTTTATCGTTACTTATTCCGGCATAATCACTCCTGAACGCTCCACGAATCCTCTCGGTATCGCTTCGATGCATTCAGGACGCTCTCCTACCGCTCGTCAATGACGAGCCCGCTGCTTCGGCAATTTGCTTACTCCCGTTCATTATTGGTGCCAGAATACTCGACCGGTAAGCTATTACGCACTTTTTAAATGGTGGCTGCTTCTAAGCCAACATCCCGGCTGTCACAGTATTCAGACATCCTTTGTGACTCAGCAAATTTTTGGGACCTTAGCAGGCGATCTGGGTTGTTTCCCTCTCGACCATGCAGCTTCTCCCGCATGGACTAACTCCTGAGGTAAACGTCATGGTATTCGGAGTTTGGATAGGCAGGGTACCCTGGGAAGGGCCCCAAACCAGCTCAGTAGCTCTACCCCCATGACGCAATGGCTCAAGGCTAACCCTAAAGTTATTTCGGAGAGAACGAGCTATCTCCCGGTTTGATTAGACTTTTACTCCTCCCCACGGGTCATCCCCTAATTTTTCAATATTAGTGAGTTCGGTCCTCCACGCAGTCTTACCCGCGCTTCAACCTGCCCATGGGTAGATCACCGGGTTTCGCGTCTACCGCCGCCGACAAAATTCGCCCTATTCAGACTCGGTTTCCCTGAGGCTTCAGCCCTTAAGGCTTTAACCATGCCGTCGACAGTAACTCGCCGGATCATTATGCAAAAGGCACGCCGTCACACAACAATGTGCTCCGACAGCTTGTAAGCGTGTGGTTTCAGGTCCTTTTTACTCCCCTTCCGGGGTGCTTTTCATCTTTCGCTCGCGCTACTTTTCCACTATCGGTCGCCAGAGAGTACTTAGCCTTGGGAGATGGGCCTCCCAGCTTCAGACCGGGTTTCACGTGACCGGTCCTACTCGGGGTTTCTCACGGAGTCTGATCAGTTGTCGGATACGGGACTATCACCCTCTGTGGTACAGCTTTCCAGCTGCCTCTCCTAACCGTCAGATTTGTAACTCCACATGTGAGCCCCACAACCCCGCCGGACATGCCGACGGTTTGGGCTGTTTCCTGTTCGCTCGCCGCTACTAGGGAAGTCGCTCTTGCTTTCTCTTCCTGTGGGTACTTAGATGTTTCAGTTCCCCACGTTCGCTCCGTTAGCCTATGTATTCAGCTAACGGTAATTCGGGTACCCCAGGATCAACGCTCGTTTGACAGCTCCCCCAGGCTTTTCGCAGCCTTCCACGCCCTTCATCGCCTTCTGGCGCCAAGACATCCTCCACACGCCCTTATATATCTGGCCAATTTGATCAATCGCCACGACATATACACGATTCAGTTCTTCTGAACCTGAGGCTTTCGCCCCAAGCTCTTCGCTCGGAAACGTTTACAGATGCCACTTAGACTTCATTAGATTGTCAAAGATCAGTCGCAAAACTCATTTCCCCGAAGGGTTGTTTTTTGCGAGCGGGGGAATATACCGGGCTTTAAGGCCCATGTCAATCCCGCTGTCGAAGAATTTTTTATTTTTCTTCTTCAGCACTGGAGACGATCGGGATCGAACCGACAACCTCTGCCTTGCAAGGGCAGCGCTCTCCCAGTTGAGCTACGTCCCCGAATTACCGGCCGATAGTCCATCTCGGCTCTCAGTACAACAACCACACCCCATCGCCACTTCCGTGACACAGAACATGATCGAAGCACCGTTTCCACCAGATTCACCAGCTCAGCAATCCGCAGAAGCCCCAAAAGAGACCCCACACATCACCAAACCAGAACCAGTGGGCGTACGTGGACTCGAACCACGGACCTCAGCTTTATCAGAGCTGCGCTCTAACCATCTGAGCTATACGCCCCGAAAGCTGTTTCCAAATTCGGGGGCGGACATCCTGCCAGCTTTTGGCCCGATTGTCCAGTCTCCGGTCGCCGAAATCTTCGAGTTTTCCTAAGAGTGCGAGCAGAATTGGACACGCCAACCCCGCCCCACACCACCCTTTCGGCTCACCCCCCGTTTTCAGGCCCCCTGTTTATCGACGGACACAACCTGACCCTTGAGCCCCCTTTCGGCTTTTCACAAACTTTTCCCCCAACAGCAACACACACAAAAACACACCACACGCCAGCCATTCCACAGCACAGTCGTTTGCCCACGCCAGCCACTTTCGACACACTTCCCGCAGCCTCAGCCCGCACCCACACCTCACCGCCATCCATCAGACTGGTCCACGAATGCAACTCCACCGTTCGCTGATCATAGCCTTCGCACTCCTCGCCCACTCCGCCCTCCCCGCCTGCTGCAGCGGCGAACAACCGCCACCAGCAGCCAAACCCAACGTGCTCATGATTGCCATCGATGACCAGAATGACTGGATCGGCTGCCTCCACGGACACCCGCAGGCTCACACACCCAATATCGATGCACTCGCCCACACCGGCACCCTCTTCGCCAACGCCCATTGCCAGTCACCCCTCTGTAACCCCTCCCGCTCCAGCCTGCTCACCGGCAAACGCCCCTCCACCTCCGGCGTCTACGGACTCGCTCCCGCACTTCGCGATGCCAGCACCCTCAAAGACTGCACCACGCTGCCACAGTTCCTCCGCCAGCACGGATATTCCACCCGCATGGCCGGGAAAATCTATCACGGCGCCTACGGTCGAAAACCCACCGACAACGAATTCGACTCCGTCGGACCACCCTCCAGCGTCGGCCCCCGCCCCGCCAAACCGCTCGTCGCCACGCCCTCACAACACCCCCTCGTCGACTGGGGCACTTTTCCACACCGCGATCAGGACAAAGGCGACTACCTGCTGGCCTCATGGACCATCGAGCAGCTGCAGCAGACACACACCCAGCCATTCTTCCTCTGTACCGGGTTCTTCCTGCCACATGTGCCCTGCTATGTCAGTCAGTCATGGTATGACCTGTTTCCCGAAGACACTCTGCAGCTGCCCGAGGTACCGGCAGACGATCGACAGGATACCCCACGCTTCAGCTGGTACCTGCACTGGAAACTGCCCGAACCCCGCCTGAAATTCCTGCAGGAGCAACAGCAGTGGAAAAATCTCGTCCGCAGCTATCTCGCCTCCACCGCCTTCGTGGATGCCCAGATCGGCCGCATTCTCGAAGCTCTCAGAAACAGCCCGCATGCCGACAACACCATCGTCGTGCTCTGGTCCGATCACGGCTGGCATCTGGGTGAGAAACTGATCACCGGAAAGAACTCACTGTGGGATCGGTCGACTCGAGTCCCATTGATCTTCGCCGGCCCCGGAATCCGTGCACAGGCCGTGTGCCGCGAACCCGCAGAGCTGCTGGATATCTACCCCACCCTCGCCGCCCTCTGTGGCCTGCCCGCCCCCGCGGATCAGGAGGGACACAGCCTGCTGCCCCAATTGCAGAACCCCGAAACCCCAAGACCATGGCCCGCCATCACCACCCACAATCACGACAACCACGGAGTCCGCACGCGGGACTGGCGCTACATTCGCTACGCTGACGGTTCTGAAGAACTCTACAACATGCAGCAGGACCCCCACGAATGGCACAATCTCGCCGCCAGCACCGCTCATGCCAGCGTGCTCGCCGAACATCGACGACTCGCACCCCCGCAAAGCCGACAACCGGTCCCTGGCAGCCGCGACCGTATTCTGCTGTATGACCCTGCCAGCGGACGCCTGAACTGGGAAGGCACCGACATTCCACCACGTGCCCCCATCCCCGAGCTTGAAGACTGACCTGCAGACCGGATAGCCCCCAACCATGCAGATTCATCGGCTGACCGCTTTCCATGTCCCCATCGCACTCCGCAAACCGGTGCGGCACGCATCCTTCACGCGGACTGACAACGACACACTGCTGATCCGCTGTGTGCTTCGCGATGGCAGCAGCGGCTGGGGCGAAGGCCTGCCGCGCACCTACGTCACCGGCGAATCCATCGATTCTGCATGGCAGCAGCTCACCCGCACAGACTTCACCAGACTCGCCGACACCCGTTTCGCTGCCCCATTCGCTGCCGCCGACGCCGTCAACCGGCTGCCACTGCACCCCGCTGATCCGGGACATGACCCGGAACACCGCGAGTGCTTCGGAAACTCGGTCCGCTGCGCACTCGAACTGGCCCTGCTGGATGCCACCGGCCGCAGCTGTGGACGATCACTGGCAGATCTGATTCGCGAACACCCGGAATTCACCGGAATCTCGCAGTTCACATCGTCAGTCCGTTACAGTGGAGTGATCACATCGCAGTCACCCGCAGCCCAGCTGTTGTCAGCTCTCAAAATGCGACTCTTCGGGTTTCAGCAGGTCAAGGTCAAGGTTGGCACGGCCGGACTCTCAGACGCAGCCTGCCTCGCACGCGTCCGAGCTGTGCTCGGGCGACACCGCGGCCTCCGACTCGACGCCAACGAAGCATGGCACTGCGAAACACTGCGGGACCAGGTTGAGCCACTGCTGCGGTTTCACCCGCTGTCACTGGAACAGCCGGTCCCGCACGCCGAAGTCGCCGGACTGGGTGAAGTCCGCCGCCAGTTCCTGCAGCCGGCCGGCCTGCCCGTCATGCTGGATGAGTCCCTGTGCTGCGCGGAGGATGCGGAACGAGCGATTGCCGGTCAGTGGTGCGATGCCTTCAACATCCGACTATCGAAATGCGGCGGAGTCCTGCGTTCGCTGCAGCTTGTGCAATTGGCCCGCAAACACGGTCTCCGCTGCCAGCTCGGCTGCCAGGTCGGTGAAACCGGAATTCTCTCAGCCGCCGGTCGACACTTTGCCTGCAGTGTCTCAGATCTGTGGTTCCTTGAAGGCAGCTTCGACCGTTTCCTCGTCCGCGATCGGCTGACAGAACAGGACCTGACATTCGGCCGAGCCGGCCACGCCTGCTCGCTGCTCGGGCCGGGTTTATCGATCGATATCGATGAATGTCGCGTGCGACAGCTGGCAAAACGGACGCAGGAACTGCTGCCAGGCTGAATATTCCTGACATTCCGGGCGGTTCACGCAGGCCACAAAATCCTGGCAAAACACACGACTCCGCGATTGACGAACAGAAAACCGGAACAGCAGAATATGGCAGGCCTGCCCCCAGGGCCGCCAAAAGCTCTGCATGATGCGGGGCCCGCAAAGCAACCGTCCGACTGCGACAATCGACACAAAAACACCTGTTCTGCCGGCTGGCGCAGTTAGCAAATCCAGTGAACCCCTGCAGGGCAGTGCTGCAGTTTTCCCATCGCACCGGGAAATCTGCCCGTACAGTACCTTGCGAGGATCACTCTGTGGCTGTCTTATGTCCGGATTGGCGGACACAGCCTCTGAAAATCCGCAGCAGCAGCGTGCGCGACGCGGCAACCGAAAATCTTTGTTTCGTATTTGTGTGCTCCTTCCCTGCAGAAAGGCTCAGCAGGCATGACCCGCTTCCGTCGAACCCGTGGCAGAAAGCCGTCATCGTTCTCAGTCCGCCCCACCGCGGAATCTCTCGAAATTCGCAGCCTGCTGTCGGGACTGTCCGTCGGCAAGCCCGGCATGGACCTGCCCCTGCCAGGACCCTCGCAACCCGATCGCGTGCCCAATGAACTGCTCGTGCAGTTCAAGCCTGAGGTCAGTCGTCAGCAGGCCAGCCAGATCGCCGCATCCCTCGGGTTGGATGTCCGCTCCTTCACACAGACTGCCGCCATGCAGGCCTCCGGTCAGGGATTGCTTGTTCGCGTTGGCACGCCGGCCAATATTCCACAGCAGCAGTCCATCGACCGCCTCCAGCAGCATCCGCGAGTCGCATTTGCTGAGCCGAACTACATCTACTACCCGGACTACGTCAGCAATGACCCATCATACACCGATGGCAGCCTGTGGGGCATGTACAGCAATGACAACCCGTCAGCCGGGCCTGGTGGCACCACCAATCAGTTCGGTTCCGCGGCCGAACAGGCGTGGCGGGACGGATTCATCGGCAACCGAGGAGTGTACATCGGAGTGATTGACACCGGGATCCAGCTGGATCACCCCGATCTCGCAGCAAACATCTGGGTCAACCCCTTCGAAATCGCCGGAGACGGCATCGATAATGATGGCAACGGCTACGCTGATGACATCAACGGCTGGGACTTCAACAACGACGACAACTCCGTCTACGACGATCCCTCCGATGATCACGGAACCCATGTTGCCGGCACCATCGGTGCCTCCGGTGGAAATGGCACGGGAGTCGCCGGAGTCAACTGGAATGTGAACCTGATTTCTGCCAAGTTCTTCGGTGCCAACGCGGCGACAGTGGAAATGGCCGTGCGCGCCTTCGACTACATGACGGACCTGAAAAGCCGCCACGGAATCAATCTTGTCGCTACAAATAACTCGTGGAGCGGCGGCAGTTACTCGCAGTCCCTGCATGATGCTGCCATCCGACACGCCAAAGCCGATATTCTGCTCGTCGCTGCCGCCAGTAACCGATCGGCTGATAACGACACCGCTCCTCGGTACCCCGCCAACCTGAACACCACAGTAGGCACATCCACAGAAACAGCAGCCTCCTACGATGCCGTTATCGCAGTAGCCTCACTCGACAGCAACGGGGCTCTGTCAGGCTTTTCAAGCTATGGCGCAACCACTGTGGACATCGGCGCTGCAGGGGCCGGTGTCCTGTCAACTGTTCCCGTCAGCACTTACGAGCTGTATGACGGAACATCCATGGCTACCCCACATGTCGCCGGCTCCATCGGGCTGTACGCCTCGGTGCACTCCACTGTCCAGTCAGCAGCCTCAATCCGTGCCGCCATCCTCAACTCCGCGGTCCCCACCACATCCCTCAATGGAAAAGTGGCCACCAACGGCAGACTCAACGTCTACAACGCCATCCGCAGCTCAAACTTCATCTACCTCGACAAATCCGTCTACCGATCCACTGGACTCGTAACCATCACTGTCAGCCATGCTGCAGCCAACACCAGTCCGACCGCGGTGAATTCCATCTCCACACAGATTTTCAGCACCACCGAATCCGCACCGCTGGCGGTCACCCTGACCGAAACCGCAGTCAACACCGGAGTCTTCTCAGGGACTGTTCAACTGGCACCCGGAGCACCCATTCCGGACTCCCTGCTGCAGGTCGTCCATGGCGATGTCATTATCGCCAGCTACCCCGCACTGGGACTGATTGACCGGGCTGTTGTCGATGATCTGCCACCGACAATCAGCAATATCTTCGTCATTCCCTACTCCGGTACCGCCGACGTCTTCTGGACGACCGACGAACCCGCAGACGAACTGGTTCGCTACGGCACCAGCCCAGGAACGCTCACACAAAGTGTCAGCTCCACTGCACTCAGAACCGAACACTCACTCAACATCACCGGGCTCAGCCCCAACACCGTCTACTTCTATCAGGTCCAGTCCACTGACGAAGCCGGCAACATCGCCGTGTCACAGATTGAATCCTTTACCACACAGTCAGCACCGGACATCCTGTTTGTCGATGATGACAATGGTGCGGCCGATGAACAGTTCTTCGACTATGCCCTGTTCGCCAACCAGGTTCGATACGATACGTGGAATGTCGCTGCTATGGGAGCCAGCCCGACAGCAGCGGATCTCGCCAACTACAAAATGGTCATCTGGAATACCGGCTACGATTTCACCACAGCGATCCTGCCGTCGGATGAATCCGCCATCTCCACATACCTCGACAACGGCGGCCGAATCTATATCTCCGGCCAGGATGTGTTCTGGTCAGGCGTCAGTGCGAATTTTCAGACCCGCTACCTCAAAGTGGCCGACTACTTCGATGACATCGTAACTTATGACCACATGGAAACCGGCATACCCGGCCACCCCATCGGCCGAAATCTCTCACTGACCGCAACGCTGCCACTCACCTTCGGCTCATTATACGTCGACGAACTGCTGCCCACCCCGGATGCCGAAGGCTTCCTGCTGCACAATAATCCCTCCGCATTCTATCCGTTCTCGTCCGTCAGCTACCGAGGTGATTACGCCGCCGGTGGCTTCGGCATGGTCCTCACGACTCTGCCCTTCGAATCCATCAGCCAGTTCGATGCTGCCCCGAACGACTCAGCCACTGTCATGCGCCGCATTATCGAATACCTGATCGGGCCGCTGCCCGGCGTCATCGATATCCAATTGCCGGTCTACGGGATGACTCAGACTCCCACCATCACGGTCCGCGACTCTGCTCCAAACGTCGACTACTTCGCCGTAGACACCACCACCGTGGAAGTCTTCAGCTCCAGCGAACTGGCCCCGCTCACTGTCGTCCTGACCGAAACAGATGTCGATACCGGTGTCTTCACCGGCACATTCCAGCTCGGACCGGCCCCGGTTGACTCCGCCGACTCCATCCTGCAGGTGGTGCACAATGACACAATCTACGCTGTCCTGCCCACCTCCGGCAGCTTCGACACCGCCATCATCGATGGACTGCCACCCAATGCCAGCAACATCGCTGCCACGGCGCACCCGACTCGAGCCAATATTTCCTGGACCACTGACGAAGATTCCTTCGAACAGATCCTCGTAGGCACCAGCCCCACCAGTCTCTCCCTCGTCTACGATGGACAGGGCTTCGGCTCCAGCCACCTGATGACCGTCAGCGGACTGGTACCCCAGACACAGTACTACTATCAGATCATCAGCACCGATGCCCTCGGCAACAGCGGCGCCTCGGAAATCAACTCCTTCGTCACCACCATCGCCCAACCCATCCTCGTCATTGACGATGACAGCGGTGCCACCACCGAACGCGTTTTCACCGACGCACTCGCTGCAAACCTCTTCTCCAGCGATTCGTGGGACCTCGCAGCCGAAAACGGTCAACCACTCGTCGGTGACCTGAATGCCTACCGCATGGTCATCTGGAACACCGGAGTTGAATTCAACTCCGCACTCCTGCCCGCTGACGAACTGGCCATCAGCACCTACCTCAATAACGGTGGTCGCATCTTCATCTCCGGACAGGATGTGCTGTTCTCCGGAGTCAGCACAGCCTTCCGCACAAACTACCTCAAAGTGGCCAGCTACGAAGACGACGTGCAGACAGTCAACCACAACGAAGTCGGTGTCAGCGGTCACCCGATCGGCAACGGCATGAACATTCCGGTCGCCACCAATGCAGACGTGCAGACTCTCTACGTTGACGCTGTCACGCCGGCAACCGGAGCCACCGGGTTCCTGCGGCACGGTGTAAGCACCGCCTCATCGTCGTTCTCGGCTGTCAGCTACCGCGGTAACTATGCCGCTGGCGGCTTCGGAATGGTGTTCTCCACTGTTCCGCTGGAAGCCATGAGCACCACGGCGGCAGCCCCCAGTAACCAGCAGGCATTCATGTTCCGAGTCGTCGACTTCCTCATCGGACCTCTGCCCGCCATCATCGTCTCATCACCCACCGCCACTCGCACCACCGAAGCCGGTGCTCAGACCTCCTTCACCATCGTGCTGAACAGCCAGCCCGCAGCGTGGGTCTACGTACCCGTCTTCAGCTCTGACACAACCGAAGGAGCAGTCTCCACAAACCTCGTTGCCTTCTCAACCGCCAACTGGTTCGTGCCACAGACCGTCACTGTCACCGGAGTCAATGACTTCGTCGACGATGGCGACATCAACTACAGCATCCTCATCGGCCCGTCACAATCACCCGATGTCCTCTACAACGGAATTGACTCGGCCGATATCAGTCTGCTCAACGTTGACGACGACACTGCCGGAATTACCGTCAGCCCGCCATCAGGTACCAGCACCACGGAAACCGGCGGATCCATCACCTTCGTCGTCCGACTGGATTCCGAACCGCTGTCATCGGTGATGATCCCCATCAGCTCCAGCGACACCACCGAAGGATCTGTCAACCCCGGTATGCTGATATTCAATGCATCCAACTGGTCCGTCGGACAGCTTGTGACCGCCACAGGAGTTGACGATACCATCGATGATGGTGATGTGGCCTGGACAGCCATCATCGGAAACTCCAACTCCTCCGACCCGCTCTACAGCGGTCTCAACCCGGCAGATATCGCTCTGGTCAACATCGATAATGACCCCACAGTCGGTGATACCAAGTTCTATGTCGTGAATGACTCCACTGTCGATCGCACGTACGAATATGATCCGGCCGGTAACGCAGTCGAAAACTACACGCTCGATGCCACCAACACCACCACTCGAGGCATCGCCACAAACGCTGCCGGAACTCGAATCTGGGTGCTGGACGCCAATCGCAGGGTTTACGTGTACAACAACAGCGGTACCCTGCAGGGCTCGTGGACACTGGGCACACTGCCCACAACTGCCCTCGTGGAGGGTATCGCCACCAACGGTACGCACCTGTGGGTCGTTGACCGCTCCGCTCGACGCGCCTACTACTACGCCAACGCCGCATCCCGCACATCAGGGACACAGACGGCTACCGCCAACTTTGCCCTCAATACCGGAAACACCACTCCCAAAGACATCGTCTTCGGCTCACAGAACGGCACAAACTTCCTCTGGGTCGTCGATGACGGCACTGGATTCGACCGAGTCTTCCGGTATCAGCTGAATGGATCCGGTGTCTCCACGGGCAGCAGTGCCTGGGGCATCAGCCCCGAAAACAGCAGCCCCACCGGAATTACCCTTGACCCTTCCAACGGATCCATGGACATCTGGATCTGCGACAGCAGTTCCGATCGAGTCTATCGATATCCCAGTGGTCGAACATCCGTACAGCCGCTGCTCGCAGACTCCTTCGCACTCTCCGTGGCCAACTCCAACGCTCAGGGTATTGCTGACCCGCCACCGGTCAGCACTACGACTGAAGAATCCTTCAGTGCCGGTCCGCAGTACAGCACCTGGGATCCCGCTCCCGCTGCGGCACGCAGAATCAGTCTGTTCCGGAACATTGACAACAGCCCGACTGCAGCCAGCAGCAACGGGACCGGCAATCCGCGGCGAACAGAACTGCGGAGCAACGCAGTGGCGACTGGGCGAATCACAAAGCCCATGGCCACGGCCAGCAGCAGCCTGCCAACAACCGCCACAGCAACTTCGGTAGAACCGCCCATGATGGGTTCGATCGATGACCTGTTCAGCAGCATTGAACTGCAGACGGCATTACTGAACTGAGAATCGTCCTGCTCGACAGTTCCTGTTCTTTCATCGCTTAACGCACGCGGGGCCGACCAACCATCGGCCCCGCTGCTTTTTGCCACCAAAACATGCCACCAGCCTGACGCAGTTGCAAGCACCACGTGAACCGCCTCAGGGGGATGTGAACTATACGACCTCTGTGACTTATACGACCTATACCCCGCGACTGAGCGCATCACGGCCATCCCGATCACTCGTCAGGAGACCGCAAAGGTCTGTGCGGTCGTTCAGGTTTCAGCGGGATCCACCCAGAGGAATTGCGGCCTCAGTGACAACCACCAGGAAAGCCCAGTTCCAGCTCAGACTCCGAAACCACCGGCCAGCGTCCACCCTGCAGAGCGGTCGCAGTCACTTTCAATGGCCACAGCCCCTGCAATCGGCTGTCTGCTGCAGCCTCAATTCGCAGGACACCCTGATCGGTTCCCGGCAGCAGCTCCACAGCAGCGCACTGCAGGGCCCCCGACAACTCCTCCGGAACATGCACTCGCACTGTCACCGGCAGAGGCAGCCGCGGCGATCGTGAAATGCTGAATGGTACTTCCAACACACTGCTCTGCTGAGCGGACACGCTGGCCGTACCCAGCGCCAACTTCAGCAACGCCCCCTCCATAATCATCGTGATCCGAGCGTCACCCGGCTTCGTCAGGTAACGCAGATGTCCCTGCGGATCCGGAACCACGGCAATTCCATGCACAATCATCCGTCGAGTGATATCCGTGGCCAGCCATTCCGGCATGAAACATGGGTAGAACGCTTTCGTTTCTCCCGGCGGGATCACTGTCGTCTCTCCCAGCATGCCCTGTCGATTGCGGTCCTGCTGACCAGTCATCACCAGTGTCACTTCGCCCGTAAATCCGGCCTTCCGCACAATCTCAAGCTCTGCCAGATACGTCGTACCGCGATGAACATCCCGCTGCCGTTCACGATCAATGACCAAAACGTCAATCGGGGCCGTCATGGTCATCGCCAGCAGACTGGCCGGGACTCGTCGATCGGCTGCGGACACCGGACACAAAGTCCCGGCCCCCTCAACCATCGCCACCCGCATCTGCTCTGCTCCGTTAACCATGGCAGTGCCGCGAAATTTCACCGCAGCAGCCACCACCGCAGCATCAGCAGCCGACTTCAGCACAGCTTTGAGATCGTTTTTCCCCTGCGGAATCTTCCATTCACCCTCAGCGCTGACACCCGGTGGCAGACCATCTGCCGCAACAGTAATCTCACCATCAAATCCCCCCAGACGCTGGACCGTAATCGCAACCTCCACCTGACCACCTGATGGCAACAGGACCTGCTGCGGAGCCTGCAACTGAAAATCCACTGGCTGGCGCTGCAACTGCAACCGATACACATCGTCAGCCTGTCCCGTCAGTGATTCCGCAGCCTTCACAAGACACGTATACCGGCCAGCCGCTGTCGCCGTCACATCCAGCCGACTGTCTGTCCCCACACTGTCGTCGTTCTCAGCCAGCAGCTTGCCATCCGGACCTTCCACTGCCAGCACGGTATCCAGAGCCCCTCCAATCGCTGCCGACTGCAGATCAATGGAAAATCGCTCACCCGCCAGCGCCTCAAAAACAAATCGCTGCTCTTCACGCTGAGGCCCCAGCCGCCCGGTCACAGCGGCACCACTGGCCTCCAGCGTCTGCACAGCTTCGTCACCACAGCGCTGTTCAGCCAGATCACTGAGCGGTATTGGCACCGGAACACTGCCCCACGCTGTCTGCAGTTGTACAACCAGCTCTGCCGCTGCATCTGCCGGGAACTGTACCGACTGACGCAGCACCTCGATGGCAGAACCCCCACTCTGCAGCCCCTGCCCTATGAACTCCACATCGACCGCAGCACCACGCCGGCCTCGCGCCGGAATCGTGCACAAGACTCGCGGGCCGGACTGAAGACTGAGACGATACACATAGGCTCGGTCACCCCGAAAATCCACATCGTTCAGACTGACGATATATCGACGCCCGGCACTGGCAGCAAATGTCAGTCCACCATCCACTCCCTCCGTATCCGCAAAGTCCGCCAGTAACTGACCACTTTCGTCATGCACCTGCAGCATGCCGCGGAAATCAGCACCCAGCCTGCGTGCCATCAGTGAAACCGAGATCGGCCCGTCCCGCTCCGCCGTCAGCGCGTATCGATCGACTTCCGTCAGACGACTGAGCCGTCCGGAAACCGACACTGGCAGCGCCGGCAGCACCTGCGGCAGATCACGCGAACGCGTCTCCATAATCTCTGCACCACGACTGACAAGAAACCTTGCAGTCTTCGAAACCCCATTGGCATTCGCAAGCTGCCAGCTGACAAACCCCTCCGGCTGATCCGCTGGAATCGTCAGCTCAGCCGGAACTTCGCGAGGAATCGGGGGGGCGTTTGTACCACCGCGAGGCCCCTTCCAGTAAGGCGGTGGTGGCACGTGAAAATCACCGGCTGGCCCCGAAATTCGTAACCCAACGCGAGCATCATGCACAAACCACTGCACATCAGGAGTCGGATCGAAGACCCCCATCTGAACATTCACCGTCGTCCCGGGCTGCACCACAGGCGGATACACGTAGCCGGCCCCCGGAGCCAGCTGGCCCCGGACCTGCGACAGCGTAAACAGCCAGACGACAGCAAAAAACACCCGCACAAAGCGGCTGCACGTCATACCACACATTGCCCTGCTGCCAGCCAACATACGCTCAACTCCACTGCCCGTGGCAACTGCCAGACACACTCAGTCTTCCAGCACCATGATCTCCACCTTCCGAAAATCAATCGGATGACTTTCAGACTGCAGCGAGATCGTTCCACCAGACAGCATCAGATCCTCACCACGAATCAGCCTCCGCGCCGACTCGTCACGCTTGTCCAGCTGCGGCTTGTTGTACTCCAGCACCACCTCACCACCAATCAGATGCCGAATCACTTCGTTGTTCCGCACTTCAATCTCAGCCGTCACCCAGTCCTCACCATGAAATGTCGGACTGGTCGAGTTGATGCAGTGCTGCAGCTTCAACTGACCCTTCATTTCCACGTTGGTTCCCGGAGTACACAGGTTTGAGGTCGTTCTGGGATCCTTGCCGTTACCACCCAGCAACTGCACCTCAATCGACACCGGAAAATCCTGATCCTTCTGCATCGTCGCCGGATCCTGACCATGCACCATCACGCCACTGTTACGCAGAGCCCAGCCGGGGCCACCCGGACACTGACTGCCCACAAAACGATACTCCACTCGAAACCGATAATTGCTGAAACTGTCCCTGAAGAACAGATGCCCGAACCGCTCGCCGTACTGAGCGTATCCGGGACCGTCATAACGCACCTTCAGCAAACCGTCCTCCACCCGATACGTGTTGTCAAAATTCTCACCCAACTCACAGTAACGGATCTTCGGAGTCCACCCGGTGAGGTCCCTGCCATTGAACAATGACACCCACTCATTTTTTTTGTATCTGGCGTCCGCAAATTCAGCCTGCTGGCCGTGTACCTGAGACACTGGCAGCCCCAGCAAAACACAAATCACCGACAGATACATCGTTTTTGTAAAGAATCTCATCGTACCACTGCACTCCATGGATTGACCGGCCTGTACCAGCTAAAACACCAGCTGACCACCCGCCACCGTATCACGGGCCGAGACGCGAAGCAAGCCGATTCCTGTCCTCGACACCTGCAGAGTCCCCTCGTCATGCTGCACCTCACACACTACTGCCTGCTCCTGCTGCTGCTGGCACCCACTCAGGATGCCCCGCACAACAGCACACCGATCACCACCGACTGGAGCGCAGCAAAACAACTGGCCCCCGGAATCCTCCTGCTGCAGGATTCCCTGCAATCCCCACGCCCCATCCGACGCCACGCTGTTCGCATCAACCTGCAGCAGCCCGGACTGAAATTCACCACCACCGATCGCATCGCCGAATGGCAGCCCGATACCCGCGAAACCCGTCGACAAACCGTCCGCAGCTTCCTCCGCTCAGAACGCGCCGCCGCCCGCCCCGTCCTCCTCGCCTTCAATGCCGATGCCTTCACACCATGGCCCGCTCCCTTCGATCAGGAAACTCCTGCCAACCTGCAGGGCTTTGCCGTCTGCCGCGGACAACTCGTCTCACCACCCTCCGGCTCACCCTCACTGATCATCACCAGCGACGGAAAAGCATCCATCCGCTCCGCTGCCTCCGGCGAAAATCCCAGCGGAATCGATATCGCCGTCAGTGGCTTCGCTCTCTGCCTGAAAAATGGTCAGGTCCAGCCCTCCGGCACTGACCTGCACCCCCGTACCGCCATCGGGCTTTCTGCCGACCAGCGCGTGCTGTTCGTACTCATCGTCGATGGACGCCGCCACTCCAGCGGCGGAGCCACCACTGCGGAACTGGGCCAGTGGCTGCTCGACTACGGCGCACACGACGGTATCAACATGGATGGCGGCGGATCCTCAACACTCGCATGGTGGAACAATGACGCCACCACCGAAGACAAAATCGAACTGCTGAATCGACCCGTCGGCAATGGCCTGAAACTGCTCACACCCGATGCCGATCGCCTCGGAGTCTCCGAACGCGCCAATGGAAATAACGTCGGCGTCTGGCTGCAGGCCCCCTGATCCGCCACAGCCACAACTCAGACCGCGCCGTCCGTCCACAGCAGAAACTGCCGCGATGTGCTCAACACCTGCTCCTGCGCATCCTCAAACACATAATGCCCGGCCTCCGCCAGACGCTCCACACGAGCCTCCGGGAAATACCGCAGAAATCCCTCAAGGAATTCATGCGGAGTAAAACACCAGTCGCGCATCCCCCAGATCAACTGTATGGGACGACCCCGAAACTGCGCCAGACCCCGCTCCACCTCACTCAACGCCGCATAACTGCGATGACCGGCATGCAGCGGAATGTCCTGCACAAACTGATGCACCGCGATCCGCTGCGACCACGAATCATACGGCGCCAACAGGCCGGCCCGAGCCGCCTCGGACAAAGGACGCTCAACCGCCATCCACAACGCCGCACGCACAAACAGATTCAACCCCTGATCACCCAGCTGCCCCAGCAGCGGTATCCGACACAACGCGATCCGAAAGGGAATCGCCTGACTGCGAAATGCACCCGTATTCATCAGCACAAATCGACTGAAACGGTCCGGCAGACGACCCGCACAGCCCATCCCAATCGCTCCACCCCAGTCATGACCAAACAGACACACATTCTGCAGACCCAGCGCTTGCACCAGAGCCGTCAGACGGGCGATGTGCCGGTCCAGCACATACAGAGATGTCTCCTGAGGCTTCTCAGAGAAACCACAGCCCAGATGATCCACCGCAATCACCCGATAACGGTCCCGCAGACCCGCAATCAGATGACGCCACGCAAAACTCCACGTCGGATTGCCATGCACCATGAGCAGCGGAGGACCACTGCCCTCATCCACATAATGCTGCACCCCGTCGTCAGTCCGAAACCACCGCGACTCAAACGGATACTGCTGCTGAAATCCCGATCGTCGCTGCGCACGCACACGCAACTGCTCGGATACCTGATCGGACGACTGCAGCACCGCATTCAGTTCAACAGGACCCTGTGTCACCAGACTGGTTTCTGTAAAGCAGAGGACAGGCAGACAGAACGCTGTTCCCGTCAGGGTTCGCGTCTGGGAGCAAACTTGATGCGGCTGATGTACCGCACCGGCACGCCATTCGTGCCCAGCCGACCGGAACAGGCTCCAATCGCGTTGATAATATACCGATAATGCAGCGAATAGTCCGGATCAATCTCCACTTCCTGCTTTTCCTGCTGCTCTTTTCCAATCGCCTGCAATGCCGTAATCGCCCGGAATACCTCCGAATTCAGACGCGCAAAAGCCTGCTCACCCGCACCCAGATTCGTGCCGTTGAAATACAACGCCCGCAGATCACCCGCTCCGTCCGCCTCCATCCGCACCTTGAACGGTGGCAACTCAGCGTCCGTCACAGTGGATGCACTGGGAGCCCCCAGGGGCATGCTGATATCAAAATCCCCCTCCGGCTCAATCACCTTCAGAGTGCACATAAAGAAAATCAGCAACTGAAACACCACGTCGATCATCGGCGTCATGTCCAGTGCAATCTTTCCCGAAGTCACCCGATTGCGAAGCTTCATGGCTGCCCGCCCAGTCCCCGACACACGGCGTTAATCAGAATCCCAAACTTCCCCCGAACCCGCTGCACCAGCCACACCCAACCACGGCAGCAGATGCATCAGGGAACCGACTGCTGAGTCGCCTTGAGAGCGAAACGCTGAAACTCAATCCCCTGCTCCTGACACATCTGAATCAGCTCCTGCACCATGCCGGACTGAATCTGAGCATCCGCACGGATCTCCACCGTCACGTCCTCCAGCTTCGTACCGATCGCACTGTAAAACTGCGACTCCTGACGCAGACGCGGACGCACCTGCTCCAGAGTCAGCCGCTCGTCACCAAAAAACAGATACGGCACCGGACTGACCTGCGAACCATCCTTGTTTCGCTCAAAACCAAAGTTCATCACAAACGCGTCCTTCCGCTGCACCGCCGGCGGCTTCGCCAGCTGATCCCGCGGCAGAGAGACCCGCTCGTCCGCCTCGTTCTGATCAAAATTGTTGATCACCATGAAGAAAGTGATCAGCTGGAAAACAATGTCGATCATCGGAGTCATATCGATCTCCGGGACCGCTACATTCGCAGCTTTGATCTTCATCGAAACCGGCTCCACGCTGGCTCAGAACGAATACACAACACCATCAAACGCTCAGCCGGCAGACTTCTGCTTGCCCACCTGAGCAAATCGACCCATCAGGCTTTCACTGACCATCCCGATCTCCAGCACCATCCGCTGCACACGGTTCTTCAGAATGCTGTGGAACACCATCGCCGGAATCGCCAGCACCAGACCAATCAGTGTCGTCACAAGAGCAGTTGAAATGCCGTCCGCCAGCTCCGATGGCTTCGGAGATACCGCACTCATCGCAATCTTGTCGAAACTGGAAATCATCCCCTGCACCGTTCCCATCAGACCCATCATCGGAGCAATCGTGCCGATCAGAGCCACATAGCTGAGCCTATGCTCAAGAGACATGTTCTCGTCCTCACCCGCCTCCTGCATGCCCTCCACCGCCTCCTCGTAGCCACGACTGAGACGACTCATGCCCGCTGCCAGCACGCGCGCCACAAAGGAGTCGTCGCCACGAGCATACTCGTAGGCTCCCTGAAAATCCTTCGCATTCAGCTTCTGCTCAAACTCCTCCACAAACTGAGCCGGCAGCAGCACGTCCCGCCGCACCTGCAGCAGATTCATCATAATCAATGCCACCAGAATGAAGGACACCAGCAGAAACGCCGGACCCCAGAACCAGCCACAGGCATTCCAGATGTACGACAGAAAACTTTTGGACTGCACCGCAGGAGCAGCCGACTCCGCTGCCGGTGCCGCCGCTGCCGCACCCGCCGCCGGCTCGTCCGCCGCCGCCGCAGGAGCAGCATCCGCCTTCGGCTCGTCCTGACCCATCACAGGCTGCAGAAAACTGCCACCCGGATACATCAGCACAAAACCAGCCAACAACACAAACAACACCGATCGATAACCAGCTGACCAGCGTCCAATATCAACGAAATGTTTCATCTGTCAGATTCTCCAGGAATACCCGAGTCACCGATAAGGCCTGGGCCGGATCAGGAAATTGACTGCACAATCTAGGCAAGTTTCCAGCAACTCGCCACCGTGAACCCCCGTCCAGACGACGGATTGTTTCAGCTATTGCTTCGCCCAGCGACTGTTCGGATACGAATTCGTCAGACGAGCCCGCGCTTCGTCCGCCCGATTCTGATACCCCGCCGGACCCCATAACGTCGCCAGATGATACAGCGATTCCGCATGCGCACCCGGCTCAGACGAATACAGCACATCCACATGCAGATACGCCAGCAACGCGTCCTTCTGCAACCCCTTCTCCCGAAAACAGTCCCCCTTCAGCAGCCACGCCCGCGCCAGCGTCTTCGTCTCCGACTCCGATGCCTTCGCAAACACCTCCGTCAATGTCGCCAATGCCTCGTCCGGCCTGCCCGCCGTCTTCTGACACAAGGCCTTCCCCAACTGCCCGTCAAACATCGCTCCGGCAGCCGCGGCATCCCCTGCACTCTCCTGAACCACCTTCTCAAATGCCGCCTGCGCACCATCCGTGTCCTTACCAGCCAGCAACAACAAACCAAGCTGCACACCCGCCTGCAGACGAAAACCCTTCACACTGGTCTGCTGAACCTCAGACAACAACGCCTTCGCCGCCTCCGACTTACCCGCATCCGATCCCAACAGCTCCGCCTCAAGCAACGTCGCCTCCAGATAACGGAAGTTTGACCGATTCTCACCGCGAAATGCCGCGATCGCCTTCTCCGCTGCAGCAGACTCCGCTGGATTCGCCTGAGCCGCGCGAACCAGCGTACGAGCAATCAGGAACTTCAGCTCCGCCACCACCCGCTTGTCTTCACCATTATACTCCGTCTGAATCTGACGGTACTTCTCCAAAGCCGTCGCCAATGCACCGCTGCGCTCGTTCGACTGCGCCTGAGACAGTGTCGGAGGCTCCATGTCAAAACGCACCAGCAAAACATCCGAGACCGGTATCTCCGCCTCCTGACCGTTCTGCAACTTCATCTTCAACGCCGTCGGTCCCAACTCCGTGAACTCACCCCGCAGCACCACTCGGTCGCTGCGGCGAGTCACCTG
>Ga0078894_10000928_pt1 | contig 21067 bp, 12 predicted proteins | sample LauGreSu1BDMLBSD_2_FD_67506 | JGI IMG/M metagenome (GOLD analysis project Ga0078894, IMG submission 67506) | Freshwater lake microbial communities from Lake Michigan, USA - Su13.BD.MLB.SD (version 4) (version 4) | ecosystem: Environmental > Aquatic > Freshwater > Lake | place: Lake Michigan... | reverse complement strand
TGCTGAGCAAGTGCAGCCTCTAAATCAAATTTGTTGACATCACCGGTTACACTCAAAGTTTCGCGGATCACGGTGCCCGTGTAATCACCGTAGGCATCTATCTGCCCGCTCAAAAGCGCCTTCCAGAGGATCGGGCTATCACCGAGACTTGGGGAGTGCTGGGCAGGGACACCATTGAAGACTAATAACTGCGTCAGTGCCTCGCCGAGAATGACGCTCTCGGTAAAAGTCTTACTCGCAACCACCACACTGCGTGGACGCGCCAATGCTGAGGACGATGGGATGAAAGCACTGACCAGGAGTAACCACTGTAAAACTTGCCTCAAGCTCGCAACCATCTTTTGAAGCCCCCAGGGACCTATAACCACGCGTTTTTATTAACTTACTTTTTAGGCCACAAAAACGCCTGTAATTTCAGCGATAACCATCTGATATCACAGCCAAACTCTAGTTGAAACCGATTTAACGATCTAACCACGCCAAGTGGCTTTAAATAGGAAGCATTTTAACCAATCAAATCGATAATTTAACGCAGATTACTCGGCTTCCCGAACGATCACCCGATTTCGTCTAGGAGGTCTCAATTTCGCAACAATATTGAGCGCCAAATTGACTATTGTCCCAAATTATCCTGCGCATTGCTGGGGGTTACAATTGAATGCACGAGCGATGTTCGTTGCCCAGCACAAGATTAAAACATATAATTTTATAAACATTATACTTTTTCTGTGAACTCCAGGCTTATCACTCCATCCGCATTTTCAACCTCTCCTTCAAGTACATCATGAAACATAAACTTAATCGTCGCCACACAGCTCTGGTAACGCAATTATGCGTCACTACCTTTTGCTTTTATGCCTGTATGCATAAGAAGTCCCAGCTCGATCTCCAAAGCGGCGCACAATCAAGCGTTCCTGGGTGGATTGATCTCAGTACAAGTGCAGATGGAAAAACGAGGCAACTCTGCCCGTCACGCTCGAATGATGTAAATGATGAAGTACAGTGCGCGTTCAGAGACTCCAGCACAGGTGTAATTTGGAGTAGCCGAGCCCCTGGACGAGACGGCTTCCGTGAAGCCCGAGAGTATCTGACATGGAGTGAAGCAAAATCAGCATGTGAAAAAATTGGCCAATGGAGCGGCATGGACGGATGGCGACTACCCACTGAGGCCGAGCTAACAAGTGCATTCATGACACCATCGGGAGCCATAAGACAATCCGGATTACTTGGTCTTACAGATCGCATCTCAAGCTTCGGAGCGTTACCAAAATATAGCCTCATATGGTCGATCAACGAGGATCCACAGAATCCAAACCAGGCCAAAGCTCTGCTTCGAGGCGCCAACAATATCAGCATGGGGACGGTAGCTAAAGATAAGGCTCGAGGATGGCACTGCGTTCATTCATCCGCAGTTGCGATTGAGCCTAAAAGATCCTTAACTGAGCAGACAATACCCCTAACTGCAATCCAAAATGATCCACCTAGCAAGGCTGATGCTCCGCGCCTGCCGCCAGCGAGACCTGAAGCAGCAAGTCCAGCTGAAGTTAAAGCATCAGCCGCCCTAGGTCAGAGCAACACCAGCACGGCAGCCCCCAAATGGGTAATCAAGCCAGTAAACGACTTCGATCGCCTTAGTTTCATATTAAATTCTGACGAAAGCCCTAAAGACACGCCGAAGCCAGCTTTAGCTCCGACTTCATCAGCCAGCATCGATAGACGTAACGTTCCTGCAATCGCTGAAGGCACGGCTATGCCGCCGGAGCTTCCTCCCAGTGTACCTGAGTCCAATAAAAAAAATGCACAGTCGAACAAAGCTTTTGTAAAGGCACTAAGAAAAGCTTTTGCGAGAATAGGACTGGCACATGCGATCGACGATAACGGGAGGTTGATACTAAATAGAGCATCGGGAATTCGTTTTCCAAGCGGAGAAGGCAACCTGAGTAGATCGAGTCTCCCCCGCGCCAAAATAATGCTCAAAATATATACCGAAGTTTTACTCGCAGAGCTTCCAGAATCCGCTGCATCAGCGCGACTAGCAGTGATTGGTTATTCAACACCCAGTTTGAGAATGCACCCAGCCTCTACTCAACAAGCTAACAAGAAAATTAGCCGCATCCGAGCTGAGCTTATCCGCAAGTTAATAACCCAATTCAATATTTGGCCACCGGATCAAATAACGATTGACGGTTTAGGTAACATTAATCCTATAGAGCGCAAGGATCGCACCGAGGGAGAATGCGGAATTTATGACTGCGAGCTCAGTCGACGGGTAGAAGTCAGTCCAATCTTTAAGGAAAAAGCTGTAGCAAACTAGGAATATATTTCGCTTGCGACGACTAATGAAGCACAATTTAATGGCTGCAATTTGCCTATGCACGGCATCGGCGATGTATGACCAAAGCAGCTTCGCTGCGGACTTCAGTGTTGGACAAACCTATCTGCCAGTTGCCAATTGCTCGCCAGATATCGAGGAATTCATCGACTACATGAATCCTATCGATAGTAGCATAAGTCAAGAGGATCTAAGCTCCAAAATAACCGAAATTAGCCAGGAAGTAATCGAGCACGAGCATAATCTTTCCGATCCAGATGTCATCGGCTATCAGCGTCACCTAAGCTTAATCAAGCTTGGTAATCTTTATCTTCAAAAGCATGCACTCATTGAGGAGCAACGCCATCAGATTTCAGACCGTCTCAGCCGTTGCACAAAAAAGGATGCTACTACTAAGCCCCCATATAATGGCAATGCACCTGAGCTGAGAAGCGCTCTTTCCACTTTTCGACGAGCGGTATCCGAGTTTCCTGACCTCGCAGGAACAGACGCTGCAAGCTACGGGATGATATCTAGCTCCGCGCGCAGCATGAATGAAAATGCAGCGACCATTTATCAGCTATTCCAAAATCGGTACCCTAAATCCCCTTGGCTACCCCTAGCCCATCTAACTATGGGTGAATACTTTTACCATATCCGTGACTGGCCTAGTGCTTTTGCTGCATTAAGCAAGGCTGCGCAATCAAACGATCGCGTCGCCAGGCCATACAGTCTCTACAAAATTGCTTGGCTACGGATTACTACGCTCAGAGGATCCCTAGCAGACCAACAAGTGGAAATTCAGCGAGCCATCAGCGAGATGCAGCAGGCGGCTGCGCTGATCAGTCAGCAAAAGCCGAGAATCTCAAGATATAGTCTCGGCAAAGAAATACTCAGTGATCTAGCACTGATCTGGGCCGAACAAACCGACATCGAGCAGGCAGCGAACTACTTTAGCTCAGTCGGAGCAACAACAAGCCTCAAAAGTTACTTGAGCCGACTTGCAACAAGGCTTGTTGCTGCGCATGATCTTGCTGGAGCGGCTAAGGCATATCTTCGCCTTGCTCACGACGATCCAAAAAATCCGGATAATGCAGCGGTCTATGAACAACTTTTAGTCTGGAGTTACTCAGAAAAAGACCCTGACCGAATACTTGAAACCCTTCGCGACATGGTAGCACAACACCTAGGGGATAGCGCCTGGCGCCAAAACTTTGAGGGCGAAGAACAAGTCCTTAACGTCAGTCAGCGAGCTGTTGAGCGTGCTCTAAAAAAATATGGCCTAGCTTTATTCGAGGACGGCTCAAATACTGGGAATCGGGCTTTGATTGCAGCGGCAGCAGAGATATTTGCGCTCTATCTCGGTCAATTTCCGACAGGTGATGCTGCCTATGACATCCGTTTCACCTATGGTGCGGCCCTCGCGAAAATCAACAATCACCGCGACGCGGTTCTACAATATCTTCAAGTTGCAAGAAGTAAGACCGATCTGGGCCCCCACTTTCGGGAGGCCTGGCTAAAGGCCATGACGGAACAACAACTTTTGGTGGCTCTCAATGTACCTAAAAGAAAGCGTTCGACTCCTCAAGATTCACAGGAACTCCCCTCTGAGATCAGGGAGCTAATGCAGATTGTTGACGACGCCCCGGTTTTCATCCCCCATGAATCAGTGCAGGCCGCGACAAAACTCCAAGTAGCAGAGCTAATGATCGAATACGGCCAGCTCGGACAAGCCGCCGAACGCCTCGGCCGACTGGCCTCCGAATTCCCGGAAACGACTAGTGGTCAGCTCGCACTCCTTAGGCTCCTTGATGATTACCAAAAACAGTCTGCATGGGATGAAATCATCCTGTGGTGCGAGCGGTTTGAATCTACCCTTGCATCTACGCGTTCTAATATAACTCCAGCAGTCTCCCAGCATCTAAGACGATCTATGCTAGAGCGAATTAACCAAGCCTTAACACATGGGGAATACAAAAAATCCGCTCAGCTCTCAAAGGGATTCAACTCACGATTTCTCGGCGATCCAGCTGAAGAAACTGTAACATATAACGCAGTATTGGCTTTCCTGAAGGCCGGGCTATACTACGAAGCCACTCAATATGGCACCCAATTTATATCAAAAAAACCAGAAGCAGCATCCAGGGCGAATATCCACTTACTTATTGCAGATGCATATTCCCAAATCTTTAACTTCGCTGAGGCTTCTAGCTGGTATCAGAAATTTGCTAAACTCTGCCCCCAAGACCCACGCACACCTACAGCTCTCCATAATGCTGCTATAGCAGCTCGCGCGGCCGGCAACCACCCACAAGCGGCTTTATTATTTGCTACTTTCGCTCGCAGTTACCCAAGCGATCCACGAGCCGATTTAGCATTAATTGAAAGCGGTAAACAATCTCAACCCATTGCTAAGGGAAACCTACCCGCGAAGAACTACAGCTACATTCTACAGCCCGACCGTGGAGGCGTGGGAATGATCGCCGCAAATCTAGAGCCTCTGAGCCAAACTGATCTGGAAAATCGGAAAAATTATTGGCAAACGCTTAAAAAGCTGGCGCAGCGGCATCGCAACAATGACATTGGCTCCGACTTGCAACGCAGTCTCGCCGAATCAATGTTTAAGTTAGTCTACGAAGAGAGCTTACCCTACCTTGGTCGACTGGCCTCCAACGCAGATAATTTTGCCATTGATGTTCGGACGAAAAGCAATGCTGTGAGCGGCATTGCAACAGCACTCTCTAATGTGAGGAGCGCCGGCAATCCTGAATTTTCAATTGCAGCCTATATTCTTGAGGCGAGACTCTACGAAGCCTTAGCCGAAAGTCTTTTTGCAGCCCCCGAGCTTGCCTCCCACATACGCGACAAAGATAGCCTAAAAAATGGCTGGGAACGCGCGGCTTTGGCAGCCCAGGAGAAGGCAGAGAGAAACTACATGGCAGCTGCAAAAATGGCCAAAACGACTGCCAATATGTCCACTTGGGCTAGATTTGCTCATCAAAAGGTTGCCACGAATGGTAGAGGAAGTGAGCTTCGTGAACTTTATGCACCGCCTTTATTCCTTGTATACCGCAGCTCTGCAGATACCGGTGGCAACCAAGGTATACTTTATCAAGTCGATCGCGAGGCGCGACCTGAACGTCTGACTAGTATTGCAGTTAGAGAGCAAAAGCAGGCCGTTGACACATTAAGGACTCTTCCTAACGACACTAATGCCAAGCTGCAAAAGGCGCGTTCAGAAATGACACTGGGTCAACCAGAAAAGGCTATATCCGAGCTCCTAAAGGTTCTAGGAAGCGATCCCAAGAACTCCAGCGCTAGAAAACTTCTTGCAGAAGCTCATCTTCTCAGCGGCAATCTCGATGCTGTCGACAGCATTCTTGGCAATTTCGGTGCCAAGAGCCCAGCCGACAGTGATGCTCTGACTCTTCAGGGTTTGACGGCGATTCTACGAGCTGACTACAGCGTAGCGCGCAGCTTTTTTGAATCAGCCATTTCCATAAATCCAAGTGATGCAGCCGCCTACACAAATTTGGGTCTACTCTATCTCGAGTTCCGGCAATTCGAGCAAGCCGAGGCGGCACTAAGTAAGGCTCTGACACTGGCCAAGGGGGATGGCACCCCAGCTATACACCTAGCGATCTTAAAGTCCATCGATGGCGATCTACCAGCTGCTGCCGCACTCCTAGATAAAGCTAGGGAACTTGGTGCTGATCCTGAACTGCTGGCATTTAACAGGGCGGCCCTCTCACTCAAAGCCAAAGAATTCGATACGGCTCTTGAGCATCTCGCTCGATATCAATCTTTGACTGGCAGTAGCTCACTCAAGCAGCAACGTGCAGGCCTCCTCCGAAGCGCTATAGAAACAGAGAGAGCTATTTACGAAACTCATCATTAGTGGTGTCCCGTCGGTAATTTCTAACTAGGACCCGCCATGCTTAACGCAGTCATACGCTTTTCGCTGAGACACAGGCTGACTGTGATCATGGCGGCAGCATTGCTGATTTGCTATGGTCTTTGGGCTGCCGGAAAACTTCAGGTAGATGTATTTCCAAACCTCGGCAGACCGACTGTCGTGGTCTTGACTGAAGCCCAGGGCCTCGCGCCAGACGAGGTTGAGACTCTAGTTACTGCACCGATTGAGGCGAGCTTGAACGGAACCCCCGGTGTCACTCGCCTAAGATCTACAAGCGGGATAGGGCTATCAATTTGCTACGTTGAATTCGACTGGGATACCGACATCTACCGTAACCGCCAACTCGTGGGCGAGCGGCTACAGCTGGCTCAATCCCGACTACCAAGGGGCCTTCAACCAGTCATTGGTCCGATCACATCCATCATGGGGGAGATTCAGTTTATAGGCTTGCAGGCAAAGGACCAATCAGTGTCGCCCATGGATCTTCGGTCAATGGCAGATTGGAATCTTAGGCCGCGGCTGATGGCAGTTCCTGGTGTAAGCCAGGTGGTGGTCATGGGTGGAGACGTAAAACAATATCAGATCCTAGTCTCGACGGATAAACTGCAAAAGAAAGCCGTTTCACTTGAGGAACTTCGACGCTCCCTGAGCAGCATTAGCGAGAACACTACAGGGGGTTTTCTCGATCTCGAGGGGCGGGAATATCTGATAAGACCCTTGGCACGCGTGCATAGTGTCGAAGATATTGAGAATTCCCTGATAGGCCTCCACTTCGGAAAGCCCGTCTTAGTCAAAGATGTCGCAACAGTAAAGATCGCATCAAAAGTGAAGCGAGGATTAGCCTCCATAAATGCCTCTCCTGCAGTAATATTGGCCATTCAAAAGCAACCACAGGCTAGCACTCTGGACCTAACGCTAGCCATCGACAAAGAAGTTGAGCAAATTCGACGCACAGTTTCGGATAAGGTCGAAATTCAAAATGATCTTTTCAAACAGGCCCACTTCATTCGAGCCGCCATAGGCAACGTTCAGGCAGCCTTAAGAGACGGCATCATCATTGTTGCTGTCGTAGTATTTATATTTTTAGTAAATATCAGAACGACTGCGATTACCCTGATAGTGATACCGGTGTCTTTGCTCGTAACAGCTTGCGTCTTTTATCTCCTGGGGATTGGCGTAAACACCATGACTCTCGGTGGTCTAGCTATCGCCATCGGGGAGCTTGTAGACGACGCGATTGTTGATGTAGAAAACGTTGTCCGAAGACTAAGGGAAAATCGGCAGCTCAGCCATCCCCGCAATACCCTACTTGTTATTTACGAGGCATCCTCAGAGGTACGAAATTCCATCGTATTTTCCACTATAATTGTGGTTCTCGTCTTCGCTCCACTATTTGCACTTGGGGGCATCGAAGGGCGCTTATTCATTCCTCTGGGTGTAGCGTATGTCGTGTCGATACTTGCCTCACTCGGAGTATCCCTGACGTTGACGCCGGTGCTCTGCGCCCTTTTTCTTCGTTCATCGACCACTACTACTATTCAGCCAGAAGGTCTGGTGGCTCGACGAATTAAGCAGCTGGGTCAAAGCATTCTGAACCTTGTGCTACCTCACCCCTACTTGGTTATTGGCTTTATGACTATTTTGATGGTCATTAGCTTGGGGATCATACCTAAAATGGGGCGGAACTTCCTTCCGAAGTTCAACGAATCAACCGCAACAATAGGTATTGCAGCAAGTCCCGGAATATCTCTAGCCGCCTCAGATGCAAAAGGAAGAGAAGCAGAAAAGATTATCCTATCGGTACCAGAGGTTAAGTCTACCGTACGCCGAACGGGACGAGCCGAAATGGATGAGCACGCTGAGGGGATCAACTGGAGCGAGATCGATGTAGATTTCCATCAAACGGGCCGCAGTCGACCTGTGGTACTCGAAGAGATCCGCAAAAGGCTTGAATCAATACCGGATGTCTATGTAAATATCGGACAACCAATTAGCCATCGGCTCGACCATATTCTATCAGGAGTGCGAGCTGAGCTTGCTTTAAAAGTATTCGGACCCGATCTTGCTGAATTGCGGCGCCTAGGCGGGGAAATTCAAGATGCAATTTCGGGAGTCAAAGGTCTTGTGGACCTTCAGCCTGAGCCACTTGCCCTGATTCCACAGCTGAAGGTTGCAGTGGATCGGGAGCGGAGCAATTTATACGCCATCAAGGCCGGGGCACTAGCCGGCGACTTGGAACTAGCTCTGCGTGGCGAAACAGCCAGTACTCTGCTTGAAGACCAACGAGCCTATGACATCTACATGCGTCTTGACGACACATCAAGGTCCTCGCCGGAAAAGATTGGATCAACCCTCGTAAAATTTATGCCGAGCGGCGAGCCCGTAAGATTGGCGAACGTAGCTGATATTTATAAGGGCACTGGCCCTAATATGATCAATCGCGAAAACATGTACCGACGCATAGTCATATCTGCAAATACAGAGCACAGGGATATAGGAAGTGTAGCAGACGATGTCCTCAGCGCTATCGAAAATGCCGTCACTATGCCAACTGGCTATTATATGAAGCTAGACGGACAATTTGCAAATCACCTAGATGCCTCCCGACGTATCAAAGTTCTTGCAACTCTCGCTTTAATCGCGATCTTTCTTGTACTTTATTTTCACTTTCACTCAATAATTTTGGCTCTTCAGGTCATGCTCAATATCCCATTGGCATTTATCGGCAGCATGATGGCCATTTATTTAACTGATCGCACAATTTCCATAGCGACCCTGATTGCACTCGTTACGCTCTGCGGTATCGCTTCTCGCAACGGTATTATGATGATTACTCACTACTTACATTTAATCGTTGAGGAAAAAATGGAGTTTAGCCGCGATTTAGTGATCCGCGGGACCCAGGAGCGATTAATTCCAGTACTGATGACCGCCTCAACGGCCACTCTCGCCCTGCTCCCACTTATCACCTCAAAAGATGCTCCTGGAAAAGAAATTTTATACCCTGTCGCAGTAGTGATTATCGGTGGCCTCACCACTTCGACGCTGCTTGATCTTGTGGTTACGCCAACTATATTTTTTAAGTTCGGCCGGCGTGGTGTGGCAGCTTACTTGAAACATCGCATGGAAAAAGAAGAGGAGCTACTGACATGAAGACACTCAGTTTAGGTGCCGCCCTTTCTCTGTTTACGAGTCTAACTGTTTTCGCCCATGAAGGCGGACACCACCCGACGGTTACTGATAGTGGACGTTACGGAGGATTAGTAACGGCAATAACCGAGAAACCGTCCCACCATGATCATCATGATCATGATCATGATCATGATCATGATCATAACCACACTGACGAGACAACGAGTAAATTCAAGGCTGAACTTGTCCGGTCAACTGACCACACGGTCCATCTTTATATTTATACTGAGACGATGACTCCAGCTGACCCCAAATCATTGGGCAATGAGGTCAAATCATCTCTTGTGCAGGGTGCTAGCAAAAAGACCAAGAAAGAGGGCTTTTCCCTAAAGTTTGACGGAAAAAGCTATAAAGGCAGCAGTCCTGCCGTAGTTCATAAACCATATTCGATGGAATTCACTATTCTTATTAACGGCAAAGAAAACCAAGCCACTTTCAGTAACCTAGATTGAAATAAACTGGACCATGTTTTTTAAGATTTATTTAATTATATCTATAATATTATCTGCAAGCGCTAAGGCGTACGGAGAGGTTGTCACATTTGAAGACCTAGCCACACTAATCCAGGCAAATAATCGCCTGGTCAAAGCAGCAGGCAGCACTGTAAACGCATACAACGAGCGATCACCGTACCTTGCACAGTCTTTTTTGCCAAATTTCACAGCGAGTACAGGGCGTCAACTACTTGAAAAGTCCTCGACTAGCGGCATGACCACAGGCCAGGCCTACCGTCTTGAAACCTATATCAATCTGTACAATGGTAGCAGAGATCGGCTCGAAGAGCAGGTACGTAGGGACTTTATAGACCTTGCCACCTCGGAGCTAATTAAGGAGTCTAGTCAGCAGCTCTTGGCGGCCAGACGATACTTCTGGCAAATCCTCGCGATAAAATCGCTAATAGATCTTTATGACGAAGCAATTACTGGCACTGAGAGCTACACGAAGTCGGCAAAAAAGCGCATAGACCATGGTATCGCAACCCGTTCGGATCTCGTCCAGTTTGAGCTTCACACCGACACTCTGCAACAAGATCAGAAAAGACTCCTCCTTGAACTAGACATAGCTAAAAGCCAGCTCGCAGTAATTATTGGTTCGCGCGATCACGTGAGCTTAGAGCTGAAGGGAAACCTAGGGCATCCATCACATGAGCCGCCTGATCTAACTGGAAGCCACCTAGCGAGCAATCCCGATGTCAGTCTCCTTAAGGGCCGCGTAGAGACTCTGCGCCATCAAGCTGAGCAACTACAGACCTCGTGGCGACCACAACTAGATATCTTCTCTGACTTTGGTCAACCTACCTATATCGACCGTGATGGCCGTGTCGGTACTGATAGGCAAGAGTGGTTTCTCGGCCTACGTCTACGGCTGGACCTTGCCGACGCCGTGACTGATCAGCGAGAGAGCCAGGCGCGATTAAGCCAGGCTTTTGCAACGGAACTCAAACTCGAGGATCACAAGGCTAAACTGAATGCCTTTGTCCACGAGCTCCAGTCAGAGCTGCCACTCAGGCATGAGCTACTGCACGATGCTGCAAGAAATCAACAACGTGCCGAAGACCTACTGAAGCTTATCGCCGACGAATATAATCGCGGCATTCGCAACGCCGCCGAGTTGCTTTCAGCCGCTGAACAGCGCCTGGGGGCTCGTCGTCGCTTTATTGAGCAAACTCGTGACTTTTACCTGACACAGTCGCAGCTTGCGTCTCTCACTGGGGCCTGAAAAAAGCGGGCATGCTCTGGGACATTTTTTGCATAGTTGGGGGATGTGACGCACACCGCGCCACAAAAGACCTGCCACTCAAGCCTTCGCCAGACAGCCCCGTGGCAGCATCCTGACAGGTGTCAAATGTTTTGACACTGACTTCCCCAACCAAGGAGTTTCCAATGAGTGAGAAGATCATTAGTATTAACACCGAAGCGCTTAAAGAAAAGGCCTCAAGTTTGGCCAAGAATGCAGCCTCCGCAACTCGCGATCGCATCAGCTCGGCCACCAGCTTAATCACTGAAAAAACAAAAGACGCTAGGGGCAAAGCTCTCGATACGATCTTGAGCCGCGGCATCTCAATCTCAGAGAAACAGCTTAAGGCCCTCAAACAAGCAAAATCTAAACTTAGCTAATATAGCTTAAACAAAAAAAAAGACCGTCGACTGGCCGACGGTCTTCTTTTTTTTAAGATCCAATTAATTAAGAACTGTAGACGTCTCAACTAAAGGCTGATGACTGCCTCCTGGCAGATTAAACTCAGGTTGCCAAATTTCCGACAAGATCTGGGCAGCTTCAGCCTTGGCAGCTAATACACGACTGCCGTCAAAAGGCGGTATGGCAGTGCCACCGAGGCTAATTGTATTGATTTGATCGATTCCGATAAAACGGAAGATGTCTTCGAGGTAGCGGCTTCCATGATTCAGCATGAGCGCCGGCCCCTCATTGTAAAATCCACCGCTAGACTGCACGATCACCAGTTTCTTACCTGTTCCAGCTAGTAACCCGACTGGGCCAGTTGCCGTGTACCGGAAGGTTTTACCTGGGACCACGATATTGTCGACGTAGGCCTTAAGCAGCGGTGGCACGCCGAAGTTCCATAGCGGCAGGCTAACGATGTAGCGGTCATACTGGAGGAAGCGATCAACCTCAGCACCGACCTTAGCTAGAGCTTCAGCTTCCTCGCCAGTGGGCGCGGACTGTTGCTGCATCTTGCGCAATGCACTTAGGTAAACCGCATCTAAAAGGAATGGTTTGTCGGCATATACATCCCGAACGTCTACCGTAACGTCATCCTGTTTCTTTTTCAGTTCAGCTAGCATGAATTCCGCGACTTGCCGACTGGACGAATGGTCTGATGGGTTAGGGCTACCGACGATATATAGAACTTTGGTCATAAGAAACCTCCTCTAAGCTCAACCGGGAGTAGCATACTGGCTGCTTCGCCTGCAAGCTGCAGAGTATTACGGTGTTATAAGCCCACCGGGACTTCGTAACCGTCAGTTTTTAAAGATAAACCCAGTAGCCCAGCGATCATCACCCTGACTACCGCGCCCGACCCAGACTTAGTCCATCCCAACTTAGTCCAAACTTAGTCCACGACATGGGGGGTCGTGGGGACAGTGAATTTCGAGGTCCACCGCACCACCTGGCTCAGCCGGAGCTGGTCAATAGCCCCGTTGAAGTAAGATTCTGGCGCCATGCCATCGGCCCCAATGCGAAGAGCAGCGGTAGTCCCGTTAATCCGCTCACTGCCAGCAGTCCCAATCGTAGCGCTACCGACCAAGCTGCCGTTGATGAAGAACTGCACGGATCCTGCGCTCCAGGTCACAGCGACATGACTATAAGAGCTCGTGCTGAATGACACTCTGCTCGATACTTTTTCGATAAGCACCGTGGGCGACCCTGCCAAGGCGACAGTAAAAGACAGAGCGAGTCTACTTGATGTAGAACTTGTACGCCTCAAGGCTAAGCGCCAGCCGTAGTTACCAGACGTGCTCCCCATTTTAGATGCAATCACGTAGGACGATCCATAGGCTGGGATAGACGCCGGCTTGACGAAAGCATCGATAGTCATCTTACTAGCCAGTAAATCCTGCGAATTATTATCAGCCGCAACTAAGCTTTGCGATAAGCCTGAAGTGAATTGCCCGCCGTATCCAAACTTACCGGTTGTACTAAACGTAGGCGTGGCCGCACCCGACTGCGTCGCATCGTTATGCTCCGCACCTAGAAAGAGCGAGCTATCGAGACCGATTGGACTACCAGAATTGAAATTGTAAAGAGCGACGGTATTATAGGAAGCCTGTGTCCATGTGACCGATCCAGGCGAACCAACATTCCCCGCCAGGTCGGTGCTCCGCACGTAAACAGTGCGCGATCCGCTTGGCACGCTTAGGTAGCTGAAGGGCGAGCTACAAGTCTGGTAAGCTGCCCCATCGAGACTACACTGGCTGGTTGATCCAGCCTCGCTAGTGAAAGAAACCGTAGCCGTGGCACTTAGGTTAGGATTGCCCGATACCAAACTAACTGACGTTGATGGTGCCTGAGTATCCCTCGTCCAAGTTAAGCTCACTGGACTTGAGTAATAACCGTTTCGTTCCTGGCTGACATCGAAAGCATAGGTCCCATCAGTAGTCTTACCCACGGTAAACGAATAGGATCCATTCGATCCGCAGGCCAGCGTAAGAGCGCCTAAAGGCACGGTTACTTCACTTGCGACTAATTGGCCTCCTAGGACGACATTGGTCCCTGGCATACAGCCACCTGCGATTGTCAGTGCCGAAGTTGCAGTCAAGACCGCCGCTGAGCTTGGGGCGGTGACCGTCGGAGGTGGTGGCAATGAAGTATCTACCAGCCAGGTGAAGGTCAACCCAGGCGAGGTATTTAGTGCGTGATCCCTCTCTTTAATGACAAAAGTATAATTGCCACTAGTGCTTTCGGTTAGAGTCATCTGGTAGCTATTGGCGACACAGGTCGTAGACGGAATCGAAGTGCCTTCGAGGTACACCTGAGCATCTGTTTCGCACGCTCCAGCTATAATTATCTGCCCACCGCCATTAGTGAAGGGATTTTGGGAAGGACTGGTTAATGTGACACTCGCCGGCGACTGCCTATCGACTGTCCAATCAACTGTGGCTGAGGCTGAATCTCCTCGCGTTGGGGGGTCCTTAGGGTCAAACTGAGCCACGGCGATGAGGTAATGACCATCGTTCGCCTTGCTAACGGAAAAACTAAACTGCGACGATTGACATACTTGAGTCAGCACACCACTAGGAGAGTGACTTCACTTGGCGTGACATCGCCACTAAGATCGACGTTAAACCCAGTCGTACAGCTACCGGATATCACCATCGTAGGGGTCGTTGTCCAGATCGGACTCACGCTTGGAGATGAAAAAACCGGAGTGGGAAGCAGCGTCGTATCTCTGGTCCAATTGACGATGGTCGCCGCGGATTGATTACCGGCTCGGTCTGTTTGCGTGAAAGAAATCGCGTAGGTTGCGTCACCAGTCTGAGCGATTGAGGTGGCAAAATCCCCAGCGTCAGAGCAGAGCCCAGACCCCGTATTGGCGCCGCTCCAGGTCCCGCTCGAAGTTCCGCTCCAATTCACTGTACTCCATCGCTCACATTGCACCAAGACTGCAAGTGCTGTATCGCCAGAAGTAACTGATCCACCCGCAGGCGTGATCACTAACGGCGCCACGGGCGGCATGTTGTCGACATTCCAAGTGAGGGACGCCGGCTGAGATATCGCCAAGGTTGCAGGATCTGACTGACTCACCTGCAAGTCGTAAACCCCATCTAAGGACTTAGTGAGGGTAAAACTGTAACTACTAGCGGTACAGGTACGACTTAGCGACTGCGAGGGATTTGACACCTCCGACGCTGTGACAGCTCCACTAAGTGTCACGGTCGCGTTGGTTGTGCAGCCGCCACTGATCGTCAGGCTGCGGTTCTTGCTATAGATTGGATTAGCAGCGGGGCTTTGAACGGTTGGCGGAGGCATAACGGAGGCACTGCGTACCCACTGTAGAGTCGTCGTTGCCGATTGATTCCCGGCTGGATCAGTTTGCCTGAGAGTATAGTTGTATGTCCCATCGGCCGATTTGTTTGAGTTAAAACTAAACTGACCGGCGGCACATGCTACTGACATCGTCTCTCCGCCAGACAAAAAAACCTGAGCCCCACTCTCGCAGGTACCACTTAAGGTGACACCCGACGAACTGTCGTAGAAGGGCGACTGACTGGGCTGAGTGACCAACGGGGCAGTTGGTGCCAACGTATCGCGGACCCAAGTGATCTGGACGGCACTGGAATCGAGTTGAGTTTGTGAATCACGCTGCAGAAGCGAGACAGTATAAGAGTTGTCACTCGTCTTACCGATAGTGAAGCTGAAAGCACCTGCCACACAATTGACGGAGTTACTCCCAGCAGTCGGCGCTAGTACATCCTGCGCACCGATACTACCGCCAATCACCACTTGCATACCGTTGTCGCAGGTTCCCGCTACTGTAAACGTGCTACTGTTTGAGGTCGAAGTGTTGCCCGTCGGCTGCGTGATCACTGGCGGACTTGGTAGTACCTGTGATGATGGCACGGACGGGCCGCTCGTAGTTGCAACAGTCCAGGAAATTTCTACTGGAAGCGAAAACGGAACTACCCCAAGAAGCCCCTGGGCAAATTGCAGTTTAAATGTTCCTGCTGAGCTTTTATTTATCTCAAATTGAAACCTATCCGCGATACAAGGCTGATAGAGCGCGCCGGAGGCTGGAGTAAGAATCTCGCCACTCACCACATCTCCAGTCACTACAACGTCGAGGCCACTGAGGCAGCTGCCTTCAAATCTGACAGGCTCAAGGGCGGTCGTCACGCTTAGTCCCGAGGGAGATGTGATAACCAATGCGGGCGTGGCTGGTATATCGCCACTACTGAAGGACCCTCCCCCGCTGCCACCGCTAGCTGAGTAGCTTTCGGTATCAGTTTCCGTGCTTGGTTGCTCTGCCGGAGAGCCACTCTTCTTGTCCTTCTTACAGGCGCCAAGCAAGAGGCCGGCGATCAGAGCCACCTGCCCGCACTCCTTCCAAAAGCGACTTCGCAAGATTTCCATAGGTTTCTCCGAATCCGTATAAGTTTCCCTTCGGCAGGTGCCGACAAAACTTGAGAATTCCGGAAAAACAAATTGAATACACTATGTTGCAAGGCTGCGATTCGCACCCTCACAGCCACCTGATTGCCGGATTGTCAGAATTTCACTTTTTGGACGCTGTCGCGAGACCAGCGAAATCACGCTGGTACATGGCAACCGCGGCGCTCACGACACCACGTGCAACATCGGCATCAGCAAAGTCTTCGACGACGACCTTTTTGCGCTCGAGAATCTTGTAGTCCTCAAAGAACCGCTTGATCTCTGCTGTACGATGCGGAGGCAATTCAGAAATAGAGTGGTAGTGATTAAACTCCGGATCATGGACGTGAACTGCGATGATCTTATCGTCGGCCTCACCCTGATCCACCATCTTCATAACACCAATTGGTCGAGCATACATGATGGCCAGCGGAACTATCGACTCCTGGCCAAGCACCAGTACGTCCAGAGGATCCTTATCATCGCAGTAGGTCTGCGGAATAAACCCATAGTTAGCCGGGTAGTGGACACTACTAAAAAGAATCCGGTCTACCTTGATCAGCCCACTTTCTTTGTGGAGCTCGTATTTAACTTTCGAGCCCTTAGGGACCTCGATCACTACTGGGAATTCGAAGGGTACCTGGTCGCCAATGCTGACATCGTGCCACGGGTTCATGAGGTCTAATCCTTAAGCCATTTTGCAAGTTGACGCCTGTGATCAGTGGCACTCAGCACGCTCGCATAACTCCAGGTCAGATGGCGTGCTCCGCGCATGAAGCCGGTATAGCGGTCGAACTGTTCATCAAGCTCACCATTAAAGCTGGCATGGTGGCGAACTCGAGCGATAAATAGATCGCCGGAGTCTCGCAGTGCAGTGATGATGGCCTTAAACGAATCCTGCGATTTGTTGATGACTAACGTCTTACCCGATCGCTCTTGCTCGCTGATCAAGGCACCCGCCGAAGCTCCCGGCAAACTGGCAAAAAATCCACGATTCTGTGAGTTGATTTCAATACGACCGGCCTTAGCAAAGCCGAGGGCAGCACGGTAGTGCAACTCTGCTAGGGCTGCAGTTGCGATAAACCAACCGTGACCATTGGTCGAGGTTGAAACACCGTCGTATCGGTCTTCAGGGTAACGTCCGATGCCAGGGGCCAAAGCCAGGCCGTCATTGTCTACCTGACGCTGATTAATCGGGTACAGCTCCTTGAAGCTCTGCACAATTTTAAGAGCCGTCAGGAGAACACGGTCATCCGTCGGCGCGAAAAACTCACCCAGATCATCCGTGTGAAGCACGGCCAAGACCACGGCCACATCTAAATTTGAATTCTTATAGTCGATACCGCCAGTGCGATCATGAGTGGCGACAATATAACCACGCTTCTCGTCCCAGTAGCTTTCAGCTTTGGCGGTAAGAATCTGAGCTTGAGTTAGGTAGTGCGATGCACGAGCCTTGTCGCCGTTTTTCTGCATCCATTGCGCACCCAAGAGAAGCGCCCTGCGCTGAGCCATCACATTGTAAAAGTGTTGCCCTCTCACCTCTTCCCAAAGATCGAATGACGATGTCCTCCAGTGATGCGCTGTGTAGTCTAGATACTGTGTGAGGACTTCCTTAATCACCCGCACATCACGCTGATCAACAAAGCCCTGATGGCCCTCAGCTGCCGAGATCGAGAGGAAATTCAGTAACGTGATGGCCCCAAGTGCAGGGCCGTCGGTCTGCGGACGTCCCCACGGCCGATCGTACGGAGTACCGTCGACATAGTACTTTGGCTCACCGATATTACTGTAGTAGGCATCAACCGGGCCGCTGGCTGTCGGGCGATCGTTGATACCCCTGACGAATAAAGCATAGCTCCTCATAGCATCACCGAGCATGCTGCGCTGGGCGGGGTCAACTGCTGTCTCGTAAAGACGCGCCACTGTCGCCATGGTCAAAGCTGCATCGCGAGTCCAGTGGTAGTAGTAGTCGGGATCAGACTTCGACGGCGAAGCTAGCACCGCACCATTTGCTAGGAAGTTGCCCGTCATGCGGACGGTCGATACCGGCATCTGCTGCTCGAGCCACTGTGCGACAACTGCCTGCGTCTTAGGTGCCCTATCGGCCTGCGATTCGGCTCCGTAAGCGAACGAGCCCAAACTAAGAACCGATGTCACTATACAGGCGAGAGTCTTTACCATTGAAATCCTCACGAGGGTCTATCAAGGCCATAAAATGTGTCCGATTTTGTACCTGATCTTTTGCGGAAATTCATCAAAATAGTTAACTAGTTTAACACAGTAGATGAGATCTGGCCGCCACTTCCTAAACAGTGTCCTCAAGGCTGCCTATCGATTATAATTAACGCTAAATATTCAAAATTTTTGCAACTTAGGGATAGCTTGGGAGCTATCCATGCCGCAGCGGAGAACGCATGGTGAACGCTGACAGCCGCATCTCCAGGGCCAGGCCCGGGGCATTGGCATGCCTTTGGGGCGCAATCTTGGCATCAGGCCTCCTTTGGCATGAAGCCGCTGAAGCGGCTCCAAAGGCCCTCGAAATCGACTGGAAACTCTTTTATAATCAGATGTTTGCACTTGAAATCCGCAAGGAAATGCGCGGCCAGGGAGCGACCGAGGGAGCTATTGAGGCGACTATTCGGCAACATTTGGGCTACACCCCCCTCAAATTCAATGAGGTCGTGGCAAAGGTCCTAAGCGGCAACACCTCTGCCGACGCCTACAGGTTAAGGCGCGAGATTTACTTCGACACGGCGTCCTATGCCAAAGTCACAAGTCCAAGCTTTGACGCTGCCGTCCCGAGTAGCGTGAGGTCACTCCCGATAGTCGCTAGCTACCTTGCCCCAATTGAGGAAAATCGCGGACGCGGTATTTCACCCGAGGAAAATTTCTTCACCTCATCCGAGGGTATGAACTTCATCCAGGCGGTGACCAGGGCACAGGGCGGCAAAGCCGAGCAGCAGGTCACGCTGGTGCTGGTTCCAGGCTACGCCGCACACGTCATTAAATTCGCCATATTCCCCGAAATCCTGACTGACGCCAATCGCTACTGGGGACGCCCTGATAGTCGGCCAATCCTTGCGGACCGTGGCCTCGATGTAACCTACGAACCACCAGTTAACTTCTACAGTCGCGGCGAAGAGCGCCCACATCCATTCGACATCCTCACACCATCTGGCTGGGAGCTCGGGAACACCGTAGGTTTCAACGCCGAAACAGCGGATCTTTTGGCTAATTGGATTTACACACTCCCACCAAGGTACGCTAATTCAAAATTTGTTTTCCTAGGCTACAGTAAAGGCGGCCCGACCATTTTTGAAATGCTACAGCGCCATCCAGACCTGAAGGCGCGCACGGCCGGAGTCATAACTTATGCGGGTGTTTTGCAGGGCACTCACATCGCCAGATTTGGTCGTCAGCAAATATCAGGCGTCCTTGGCGCTCGCTCAATTTCTGACTTAATCACGAAAGTTCGCGCCAAATCTGCCGAGGGCACTCTAGAGGCTCTAGCGCCTTTTTTGACAGCCTTTGATCTATCGGTCGTTCGGATACCACAGGTCAAAGAGGTACTGAATTCTTACGGGGTCAACGTAGCCGACTTCGAAACAAATAAGGATCGAATTTTGGACGGGCGCGAGCTGCGCGAGGTAGTTGACGGCCTAGTTGATCTTGAGCCTTTGACGCGGGCGCGTTGGAATCTTACCTATTTTGATCGCAATATACTTGATCCCGGGGCCTTCATTTTTAATTTAACTGCGGTCACGGATATCACCACCTTTGCTAGCCGCCGAGTCAGCGGCGAACCACTTGGACCTGACACCTCCATCCTCGCGCCACAGCTGCGAGGTGACCGTCAAATCGACTGGCCAAAACTGAGCCTAGACGCGTGGTTTCTTTATCTTGCGTCGCAGCCTGGATTCAAAATGGCCCCAGGCGGGCTTTACGACACACAGGTTGATTTGCAGCATACGAAATCACCTTGGTTGGACATGAGCCCACTGACAACTTCTCTCACTGATGAAGAAATTCAAATTCTTTGGGACAACCCGGTTATCAGAGAACGGGTCACAGCATTGGGCGCGAGCAGGATCGAGGATTTTCGCTCGTGGCCTCGCAGCAAACTCATGGATGCGGATGCCGCTCACCACATAGGTGCCTTTGACCTAGGTGAAGTTAAAGGTCACCACTGGAGTCTATTCCTTCAGGCTTTTCGGCCGCCACGTGAGACCTCACCAGACTTTGCCGTCTGGCAATTTCCACGTAAAGCTATGATGCGGGCGCTCCTGCAGACTTTTGCCCTGTACAATTTGGTTCAGCAAACTTGAATGGAAGGGAGTGCGCTTTGCTTCGGTTGTCGCCAAAGCTACTGATAGTGGTCGCCACGCTTTTAACGCTGCCAACGATTGGATGCAAGCGCAGCAGTAAAAACTCGAGGACTAGTTCTCTACTAGAAGGCACGGCCGACCTCATTAGCGTCAACAGCACAACTGCTGACGCTGCCCAAGATTGTCGCAACGCTATGATCAATCTTTGGACCAATGCCGTCAGCGACGGACTTCTCGCCAACGGCGCCGTAAGCGGGCTCGGCACCGACTACCCTACTGGTAAAAAGCTCGCTACCGACAGTGCTTACTTTCAGCTGCTTCGCATCTATTCTGTGATCGACTGGGAGTTACCAGGGGCAATCAAAAAGGCTCAGTCCGAGGGTTGTTTACCCGAGTCGGTAAGCGTCGGTATCGGCACCTATACAGAGGGCTACGCTAAAACTAAATCTGAGGTATTCGCCGAGGAGGCGAAGGCCCTCAGGAAGATTGAATCGTTGCTACCGATCACAGTGCGCATTCCCACCATCATTAGAACAGATGACATTGAAGACCCGCGCGCCTGGCCAGCTCCAACCACGATTACCGAGACTATGCGTCAGGCGCAACTCGAGGGTACTCAGGCAAAATTAAGGTACGCACGGGAGATTGGCGCCGAGCGAAGTGATGTCAAAGAAAAATTGCGAGCCATGCTGACTACTCTTACTCCAGTCGCCT
>Ga0078894_10000927_pt1 | contig 21072 bp, 24 predicted proteins | sample LauGreSu1BDMLBSD_2_FD_67506 | JGI IMG/M metagenome (GOLD analysis project Ga0078894, IMG submission 67506) | Freshwater lake microbial communities from Lake Michigan, USA - Su13.BD.MLB.SD (version 4) (version 4) | ecosystem: Environmental > Aquatic > Freshwater > Lake | place: Lake Michigan... | reverse complement strand
AGCAGGAGGAGCAGCAGGAGGAGCAGCAGCAGGAGGAGCAGCAGCAGGAGGAGCAGCAGCAGAAGGATGTATAATGTCTTTAGTTGGTATTTTTACGATCGAACCCTTACCTGTGATACCATCTATCTTAATTACATGTTCTGTATTAAGGTCTAAAAGTATAGTTCCTTTCTTTATAACACCATTATGATTAAATTGTACTGCAGTACCCCGTGTATAGCCTCCGCGTTTTGGGCGTGTCAATTCGCGTTGATTCACCGTTTTTTCCTCTTCTTCATTTTCTACTGTTATTATATCTCCTTGTATTTCTTTTATGACATATTCCTTTCCATCATGAATTACATTGTCGCCCACTTTAAATGTGGATTGAAGATGTGCATTATATTCAATTTGAAATTGATTCTTATCTGTATATGGCCATATAGGGTGTGTATTTATGGATGCTAAATATTTATATACACTTACATTATTGTATAAATAAACATAATCATGTAATAACTTTGGAGAAATATGAATATTCTTGGCTTTTAATAGTTCAGGTGTAATGGTAGAACTATCTACATCGGACGATTCCGGTTGGTGTTCTTTCAATAAATCTCGCAGTTGTATTGCAAATTGTATTTGTTTATCAAGAATGTCTTCATCTACATCTTCAGGAAAAAAATTATCATCAAAACTCATTGCATAATAGAACATGCCTTTGATATCACCCGTTGCGTTACATACAACTAAAAATACAAGCAATGGGTCAACCCGCTGATACGTTTCTGGGTATATAGGTACCGGGTCTATAGTTGCTGGGTCTGTCTGTGCTGGCTCTTTCGGTGCTGGGTCTGTCTGTGCTGGCTCTTTCGGTGCTGGGTCTGTCTGTGTCGGCTCTTTCGGTGCTTGGCCTATAGTTGCTGGGTCTGTCTGTGCCGGCTCTTTCGGTGCTAGCTCTATCAACTGAGACGGGTCCATACTCTATCTTTATATATTCTTCCATGGAAACTTACATAAAGATAAAATTGATATGTAAGAATTGTAATGATGAACCCGACAATGGATCGTTGGGCTCCTATTCGTGCCTTTTTTGGCGCGTCCCACTTGGAACGATTGGTAGAACACCAAGTGGGGTCCTACAATCAATTCATCACTTCCTATTTGCCTCAGACCATTGAACAATTCAATCCTGTGGTCATTCATTCGGACCAGTATTACAACAAAGACCTTAAGAAGCACAGTTTGGAAATTCATGCACGATTTACCAACTTACAGTTGAGTCGGCCTCAAATTTTTGAAAACAATGGGTCTACACGAATCATGTTTCCAAGAGATGCGCGAAACAGGAATTTCACGTATTCGGCTACGGCGACTACCGACATTCACATTCAGTGTATTGTAAGGACAGGTCCTGAATTGGAAGAGGTCCAATATTTCAATCATGTCATTCCTGGAGTTCACATCGGCAAGATTCCCATCATGCTTCGTTCCTGTCTCTGTGTGTTGACCCAGAATCCTCACCTGAACAGTGATGCCACGGGAGAGTGTCCGTATGACCCCGGTGGATACATGATCATTCACGGTTCGGAAAAGACGATTTTAGGACAAGAACAGACGGCATTCAACAAAATCTACATTTTCCCGGCTACCAATTCGCAAAAGTATGTTCTCCAAGCGGAGATGAAGTGTTCAGCAGACACTCGGCGCATTTCCCCAAAACAGGTGAACCTCTTCATGACAAAATTGCCTACCGGTGAACACATCCTTCATGTAAATCTTCAGCGAATCAAAAAGAACATTCCTTTGTGTGTGCTCTTCCGGGCCATGGGTAAAATAACCGACAAGGAAATCTTTCAACTCGTCTCCCTCAACACGGACGATGAAGAATTGGCAGCTCTCTTCAAAGGAACCATCTCGGAAGGGTCTACCTGTTTGACACAAGAAGATGCTTTCGCCTACCTATCTGCCAATCTTACCTATTCGCCGTATGACCGTCATGGACGAAAGTCGGTTTATACCATGGACATGTTGATGGCGGATTTGTTCGCGCATTGCAAAACACTGGAACAGCGAATCTATTTGTTGTCCTACATGACGAACAAGTTGCTCTCGTGCATGTTGAAACGCATCCCATGCGATGACCGCGATTCTTACTTGAACAAACGAGTGAATTTAGCCGGTGATTTACTGAATGATTTGTATCGCAATTATTTCCACAAGTTGGTGCGCGACTTTCAAAAACATGTGTCGCGTGAAATGAACACGGGGTCATGGAAATCCAAGGGGAACTACATGAACATTGTGACAGCAACCAACATTTACAAGGGAATCAAACCGTTGACGGTAGAAAATGGACTGAAACGTGCTCTTGCGACGGGCGACTTTTCCTTTGGAACAAAATACATGAATGGCAACAAGGTGGGTGTTGCCCAAGTCTTGAATCGGCTCACGTATGCTGCTGGTCTGAGTCATTTGAGACGAGTCAGCAAGCCCATTGATAAAAGTTGTAAATTGGTCGACCCGCGAAAGTTGGCGGGAAGTATTTGGGGGTTTCTTTGTATTGCCGAGACACCCGAAGGTCAATCCGTCGGTGTCGTGAAAAACATTTCCTACATGACACAAATCACGTTGCGGACGGATGCCTCTGCCTTGCCCGACCATGTTCAACCTTACCTTACGGGTTACGACATGACGGAGACCAAGCTCTTTCTGAATGGTGTTTGGTTAGGATGCACATCTACTCCGCTGGAGTTGTACGAGTCTCTCCGAAACAAGAAACGTAGTGGTGTCATTTGTATTTACACCTCCATTGTGTTTGATTACAAAATGAATGAGATTCATCTGTGCACGGACGCAGGTCGTATGGTTCGCCCCCTTTTCGTGGTTCGCGATGGAAAATTGCTGTATACCAAAGAAGTGGAAGACAAGTTGAACGACCAGGAGATTGGATGGGACCACTTGATTATGGGACCTCAGGCAGTCATTGAATATATTGACCCGCATGAACAAAACAGCGCACTGATTTCCATGGATTTGAAGATTCCCACACGACTGTATACACATGCCGAATTGCATCCAAGTACCATTTTCGGTATTCTCGCCTCGTGCATTCCCTTTCCTCAGCACAACCAATCTCCTCGTAATACATATCAGTGTGCCATGGGTAAACAGGCCATTGGGATTTCCGGTATGAATTATCGCGACCGCATGGACAAGACCTCGTATGTCTTGAACTATCCTCACAAGCCACTGGTAGATACACGTGTCATGCACATGTTGAAACTTCATGAATTGCCTTCCGGAACACCTGTCATGGTAGCCATCATGACCTATACGGGATACAACCAAGAAGACAGTATCATTGTGAATCAGGGTGCAATTGACCGCGGATTGTTTCGTATTACGGCCTATCATACGGAAAAAGACGAAGACAAGAAAGTGCATGGGGACAATGAAATTCGGTGCAAACCGGACAAGTCCAAGACCAAAGGCATCAAGTTTGCCGATTACGACAAGTTGTCGCCCGAGGGACTTGTTCCAGAAAACACACCGTTGAATGACAAGGACATTATCCTAGGGAAAGTGGTTCCTATCAAAGAGGCGCGAAATGACCCGTCCAAACCCATTAAATTTCAGGATGAAAGTCTCGTCTTTCGTGCAGATGAACCCAGTTATATGGACCGCAACCACATTGGTGTCAATGGAGATGGATACACGGTATGGAAAGGTCGTGTAAGAGCTGACCGTGTTCCTGAAATCGGGGACAAGTTGAGTTCGCGACACGGACAAAAGGGTACCATTGGAACCATCTTGCCAGAGGCAGACATGCCGTTTACGGACGATGGGGTGCGACCTGACATCATCATCAATCCGCATGCCATTCCTTCTCGTATGACCATTGGCCAATTGATGGAAGAATTATTGGGCAAACTTCTCTTGGAACTCGGTATGTTTGGAGATGGAACCGCCTTTTCAGAAATTCCCATGAAGACATTGATTACAGAATTACGCAACTCCAAGATTGAATCTAGTGGCAATGAAATCTTGTATGATGGCTTTACAGGAACTCAAATGGAAGCGGCCATTTTCTTGGGCCCGGCCTTTTATCAGCGATTGAAGCACATGGTTCGCGACAAACGCCACAGTCGTGCAAGAGGTCCTATGGTCAACCTCACACGTCAGCCGGCCGAGGGAAGGTCGCGTGATGGCGGGTTAAGGTTTGGTGAAATGGAGCGTGATTGCACCATCTCGCACGGTATTTCCGCCTTTACACGCGACCGCATCTATACAGCATCCGATGCCTTTCAGGTTCACATTTGTAAGTTGTGTGGGCTGATTGTTCCCTACAATGATGAATACAAGATTCACCTGTGCAAGTGTTGCGACAATCGGACTCAATTCAAACTGGTCAAGATTCCCTATGCGTTCAAGCTCATGTGCCACGAACTTATGACCATGAATGTGGTTCCGAGATTCTTGACCAAATAAACATAAAAAGAACATTTAAACGGGTACAGGTAAAGCATCTATGGAACAATTGAATGTATTCATTCAAGAAAAACGTATTCCTAATATTATTTTTCACGGTCCTCATGGAAGTGGCAAAAAGACGTTGGTACGAGAGTTCATTCAACGTCTTTATGAAAAGAAGGACATGGAGACGTGCGTCATGTATGTGAATTGTGTAGTTGGTAAAGGCATCAAATTCATACGAGAAGACCTTAAATTTTTTTCCAAACAAAACATTCATGATACGTTCAAGTCGGTCATTTTACTGAATGCGGAGAAGCTGACCCCGGATGCACAGTTTGCTCTCCGGAGATGTGTAGAACAATTCAACCACACGACAAGGTTTTTCATTGTTACCACCGACAAGTACAAGCTCATCAAACCTATTTTATCTAGGTTTTCTGAATTGTACGTCGGGTCGGAAGTCAACCTGTATACGCAGCACAACAATAGCCGTGTGAATACTGATGCACTGGAAGGTCAGCGAAGTCAAGCACTGTATACACGCCTCCAAGAACTTACTCCGGAAAATCTTATCTCCACAACGGAGTGGCTGTATACACATGCCTATTCTGCATTAGACCTCATTCGTTATGTAGATACCCAGGAAGTTGGGGACAAAGATGATTGGATGGCAGTATGCGCAAGTATACAGTATGACATTTACGATGAAAAGGTCGTCATGACCATTTTGCTTCATTCGCTTTTATTTCGTAAAGAATTAGTTGTTAAAATATAAAAGTAAAGAATGGACGACAACAACATGGCCATGTTAAAAGAATCTCAAAGTGAGTGGGGTCTCAAGCTTTTACGTATTATCATGCCGCACATTACGGACGGCATCCATGCCATGTTTACGGAAAGCAAAACCATTTGTGATGCCACGGATGAAAAGGAAAAGTATTTGATGACGTTTCAGAATATTTTGTCTAGGGTTCCTAAATGGAACAATGAAATTGTACTAAAGGAAACAAAACGCATTGAAGAGGAAAGCGGATGCACTTATTTAGAGGATTTGATTACCTGTGTACACATTGCTCATTTGAAAATGTTGTCTTCCATCCGAACAGGAAAAACACAGAAAAAGATAGAAATCAACATTCCCAAGCTTCCTCAATTCATCCACAGTGTCTACATTAACATTTCCCGTGAAATGTACTCCAACGTATACTTGTTTGACCCGGCAACGACCTCGCTTGCCGTTCAAAAGAACAAGGAACGCATTAAGGAAATCATTCGGCAAACCATATTGAATACCATTCGGGATAACATTCCTGTAGAACAGTTGTTAAAATGTTATTTGGATGAGACGACAGAAATCATAGACGGACCGAAAAAAAGTAAGGAAGACAAAGAAAAAGAAAAAGAAAGAGAAAAGGAAAAAGAGAAGGAAAGAGAAAGAAATCTTCGCTTTTCTGAAACCAACATGGCCATCAGTGTAGACAACGAGGAAAGTGTATACGTTCCTCAAGAAGAGAAAGAAAAAGACCCCGACGAACCCGTCTTGAGAATATTGGACAATGCAGACCCAATTGTTGTAGAAGATTTAACCCCTAATGAACCTAAGCTGGATATTATGGAATTGAAAGAAGAAATACTTGTACCTGAAGTGAAAAAAGAACCTGAAATTGTACTGGACATTGAAGAGTTAAAGTAGATGCGTAGAATCAATCCAGAATTAGTATACACCTCTAGTATGAATTTCGGATTAACGGCTGTTCTTATAGGCGTTTTATTTGTGGCATTAAAGTTTGCTCTGCATTACAAGGAGTCTCCTACTCCTGACATGAAAGAGGGTGTATTGGCCGTTATTTCAGCCCTTGGAGGCTTGTACGCCATGGATTTATATTCTCAACGAGTGACCAAATCGGTAGAAGTGTTTACCAACAAGCCCGAGTTTTGAGGTTCATAGGCGCGTAAACGACGAGTCAATTGGTCTTTTTGTGCTGTCAATAGTTCTACTTCTTCTTCAAGACGTTGATTTTTCAAATAAACGTCTTGGTATTGCTGAGTTGCTTTCTGTTTGAGTTTTCTTATTGTATCTATGACAAAGGTCCAGTGCGATGTCAAGTATACTTCTCTTTCTTCTAGTAATTGAAACAAGACCGGCATGATTTCTTGAGGAATGGGAGTATTGTCCAGTATACTAACTTCGGTCACCCATACTCCCGGAACTGGTGGAGCTTGGTGTGGATGGGTTGTAATTTGAGATTGAATGATGAGGTTCCCTTTGTAGTCTACTACAAACGTATACTTCATGGTGACGGTAGGGTAAATGCCAAAGGCGGGAAGAAAAGGTCGGACGGGTCCAATTTCTGTATACAACATAATCTAGTCTACTAGATAATTTATCAGTCTTTTACGCACTGCACGTTTCACAGGGAGCAATAGTAAATTGGGTCGTATGATGTTTTGGTTTTCGTCGCAAGTAGTAGACACCGGTTTTCAATCCCTTTTTCCATCCATAGAAATACATGGACGTAAGAATAGTATACGTGGGGTCCTTGATCCACAAATTTAAACTTTGTGATTGACACAGGAATGCACCACGGTCGGCCGCCATGTCAATGAGATGCTTCATCGGCATTTCCCACACTACTTTGTATTTTTGTTTTAAATGAGATGAAATGTCCAAATGTTGCACACTGCCATGATGGGCTACAATACTGTCTTTTACCTCCATGGACCACTGGTTGCATGCAATCAAATCATGAATCAAATATTGATTCACCACCACGAAATCGCCTGCCAACGTTCGCCGGGAATACATGTTGCTGGTAATCGGTTCAAAACATTCATTGTTGCCTAAAATTTGAGACGTGGACGCCGTCGGCATGGGAGCCAACAACAACGAGTTGCGAACTCCCCAGGTCTGTATACTTGTTCGTAGGGCATACCAATCGTATCGGTCCGAAGGAGATACTCCCCACATGTCAAACTGGAGAATCCCCTGAGAAAGAGGCGACCCGGAAAATGTACTGTACGGACCATCCCGAATAGAGAGTTCTACACTCTTGGTCAATGCCGCATGATACATGGTTTCAAAAATGAGTTTGTTCAGAGCAACTGCTTCTGAGCTATGAAAAGGAATGTCCATCAAAAAGAAGGCGTCGGCCAATCCCTGTACCCCCGTTCCTAGAGGTCGGTGGCGCAAATTGCTACGACGTGCCTTTTCAGTAGGATAATGGTTTAAATCTACAATGCGATTTAAATTTTCTACGACCACTTGAGTCACTCGGTGAAGTTCATCAAAATCAAACTCCTTGTTCTTCACAAACGCTGTCAGGGAAATGCTGGCTAAATTGCAAACAGCTGTCTCGTTCTTATCACTATACTGAATGATTTCCGTACACAAGTTGGACGACTGAATGACACCTACGTTTTTCTGATTGGATTTATGATTGCAAGCATCCTTGTATAGAATGGACGGTGTCCCTGTTTCCATTTGAGCATCAAGAATTTTAAACCACAATTCACGAGCAGATACCGTCTTGGTTGCCTTTCCAGCAGCCTCGTAGCCCTCGTAGAGTTTGACATAGTCATCGCCATAGACAGTAGCCAGTCCAGGACATTCATGTGGACAAAAGAGAGACCAGGTCGTATCCGCTTCCACACGTTTCATGAACAAGTCGGGGACCCATAGGGCATAGAACAAATCGCGAGCTTTCGCGTTTTCATCCCCCGTATTTCGTTTTAAATCAATCCAGGCTTCCACGTCCGAATGGTCCGGAGAGAGATAAATGGCAAATGACCCGTTGCGCTTCCCTCCGCCTTGGTCTACATATCTCGCCGTCTCATTGAACACTCGCAACATGGGAACAATACCATTGCTTTTACCGTTCGTCCCTTGAATGTGGGTTCCGGTTCCACGAATGTTGTGAATGTGGAGACCAATGCCTCCGGCCAATTTGGAGATGAGGGAACAGTCCTTGAGAGTATCGTAAATACCATCAATGGAATCTTCTTGCATTGCGACCAAGAAACAGGAGCTCATCTGAGGAACGTTGGTTCCTGCGTTGAACAGGGTAGGTGTTGCATGAGTAAAGTATTTTTGTGACATCAGGTCGTAGGTTTCCTTTACTTTAGCAAAGTTATTTCCGTGAATGGCGACGGCCACACGCATCCACATGTACTGCGGTCTTTCTACAATCGTAGAATCTTGTTTGAGTAAATAGGCCCGTTCCAATGTCTTGAATCCAAAGTAGTCTATTAAATAATCACGTTCAAACACCAACATGGACTGAATTGTATCGCCGTGTTCACACAAAATATCATAATAGTCTTTGTGTATACGGCCGGATGTATACAACTGATGTCCTACCAAGACAATAGAATCACAAGTATTCTTGTGATTGTTAGAGATGACGATACGACCAGCCAGTATACCAAAATCGGGATGTTCTGTACACCGAGCGGCGCATTCTTGCGCACTCAATTCGTCTATTTTAGAGGTAGAAATCCCATCATGAAGCTGTTCAATGATGTGGATGGCGAGTTTGGGAATGTCCAAGGATAATGGAGGGGCAATGGCCGACAACGACCTCAAACGTTCCGAAATGGTATCAAATCGGACAGGTTCGCGTTGACCATTTCGTTTGACCACCTCCATATGCATAGTATACTCAAAGATAGTTTAAATGGATTCTATAACACTCTTAAAAAATTGAAACGGTTTTCCCTAAGATAGAAATGCACAGCTAAAAAGCAATCATGTGGGCCAACATCGTAAAAGCTCCCTCCAAGCCCAAGAAGGCAGGCGTCCCGCTTGCTTACACCGTGGCAGAATACGGAATTGCAGTGGGAGCGTCTTGGGGAGACATTGCCTTCTACAACGAAAAAGAGGACGGGCCTTACAAGGAGTTCCTTCTTGAAAGCGCACGGAAACGTGCTGCGGTCAAGGAATACGACCTACGGCCCCGTGCTCTTCAGGTAGAGTTTGACGAGGAAAAACAGGAACAGGATGCTCAAGAAGACCAACCGGACCAACCGGACGAAGCTCAACAACAGGCTCGGCTAGATGCGTTGTGCAAGTGCGGATGTGGCCGCCCAGCCCACAAAAATCCTCGGCCGGACTTTGTCGGACACTGCTGCGGATGGTGCAAGAAACACAACGGCAAGCGCGGACATGGCGACGGATGCGGTAAGTAAAACCATTAAAACGGGGGCAACCCCATTTTTTTTATGACTACGTATACTATGGAGTGTCCTAAACGGTGTCCCAAGTCTACCCGATGTAATAAAAAGATTCGTGTGTGCGAACCTAAAACATTAGCTAAATGCAAGAAAGGGACAACCATGAATTCCTTGACTCACCATTGTGACCCTCCTGTATCCAAGATTAGTCGGTGTTATAAAGGAACGAAACGAAATCCTAAAAACGGCTACTGTGAAAATGTTTTCATTAAACTGTGCAATGCGTACCTCATGGACCCCAAGTTGGACAGAATGCTCCAAACGACCTGGCTCACCCATCAAGATTGTAATATATTTACCATTGGCGAACGACACGGTGTACATACCCAGTGTACGGCCATGTTAACCATGTTTAAACAAATGATATCCATGAACAATTCCTTGTCCAAACCAGTTCGGTTTGACATTCTGATTGAATTTACTCAAGAAGCGGCTCACAAATTCAAGGCTTACCAAGACGTGGACATACCCGATGTCCTTACGTTTACTCAAATGAACCGTGTACGACATTATTTCAATGGATGTTTACAAAAACGCAATTGTCCGGTTCGTGTACACTGGGTAGACCCTACCCTAACGGCTCAACGGTTGCCCAACTGGTTGGATGAACTGTCTCACATTGATTGGGGAAGCGGTGGTCTTACTAAGTGGACGATGATTCCTGCCATCCGTGAACAGATAGAGTCCGAGAGCGACGTTCTAAAGCTACTTACCGAAAATGTCATTGTCATGAAAGAGATTGAAAAGGCCTCCAAAGTCAATCCCAAATTCAATCTAGAGTTTTGTAAAGATTTGTTCATGAAAAAGTTTACTCGTGAGGTGGAGTCATCGGGTGTATACTGGTTTTATTCTGTGCACATACAGTTGCGCTATGTCATGGACTTTTATGCCGTCGCCAGAATTATCAAATTGAAAATGAAAGAGGTCGTGTTTTATGCAGGGAACCTTCATGTAGTCAACATCATAGAGATTTTAGCCGCATTGAACTTCAAAATGGTTCGTACCATCAACGGTGAATGTATATAAAATTGAATTGATTAAGTCTATGTTTTCTGGGTAAGAAAACCATGGAGTGCCCTGTTTGCATGGACCAGATGGCGTGTTCTACCACGATTTGCGGACACACCTTTTGTGAGTCTTGTCTTAGCAAGGTAGTTACCACGTCGTTGTTTTGTCCGCTCTGTCGTCGTATACTGCTAGACGAAACCATTTCCATCAAAGTATTGAACGAAAGTATCCTAGATTCCCTCATGTCCGTGTCCAAAAAGAAACGGAACTTGTATTGGAAGGGGTTCAACAAACTGAACCAACTCGTAAAAAACGGGTCTCTTCTAGAGGATGAGATGGGGTCCGAAATGATTTCACTACTCTTTCGTGTCGTAGGCGAGTCGGCAAAACACTTTATCAAAATGGAAATGCTGGAGGCCGTACTTCGCCGCAAGGACTATGAAGATTTACCCTACGTGGATTGGCGATACCTATTTATCAAAGCATGAAAATTGAAACGATTCTCACTACGTCTATTCTATACACCTTCGGCATGGATATTTCTACGGTAGAACGCGAACTTCGGCGGGCACAGCGTAAGTACAACCGGGCCATTCACCAGCTAGACGGCGACGCTGACGTTGTCATGCGAGAGGCAGAAACGCCACGTCCGGTCAAGCCAACTCCCATGGACGACGTAGAAGAAACACCGGTCATTCTTCCAACTCCGCTCAAGGTAGGAACGTTTTGGGTTCTTGTAAACGGCTTCTACACACCAATGCAGCTCCACTACGCCTAACAAGGTATACCGGATACAACTAGAATACACTTTTTTAGATTTAAATACAAAGGCGTAGTATAGGCTAAGATGCCAAAGATTGTGGATGCGTTTACATTTTATAACGAGATTCAACTTCTCTCTTATCGTCTTCATTTACTTTATGATGTAGTAGATGTCTTCATCATTGTAGAAGCCAATCATACCTTCATGGGAACTCCAAAAACATCTCTCTTCCAAGAACAAGTTCATTTGTTTGAAAAATTCAAGTCCAAAATTGTCCATGTCATCGTAGATAATTTACCCTGTTTGCCTCCGGATGTCTCCAAGGGAGAACAGTGGCTGAATGAAAAACATCAACGAAATTGCATTGATGTTGGACTACAACAGTTAGCCTTGGACAAGGAAGACTTTATTGTTATCACCGATTTGGATGAAATTCCTGACCCTAGAACCTTATCTCTTATCAAGCAAGGCAGCATACCGGTTCAGTTTAGTATACTGTTGATGGATTTGTATTACTACAACTTGTGTACACAATATGAAAAAAAGTGGTTCCATGCCAAGATTATTTCATATGGACACTACAAAGACTTGAACAAGGTGTGTGACACTTTACGACTTACCTTTGACTGTCCTATCATTCCTCGAGGGGGATGGCACTTGTCTTATTTTGGGTCGCCTTCGTTTGTCAAACACAAGACGGAAACCACTCCGCATCAAGAGTTTAACAATGCAATGACCAGAGATTTATCCGTGATAGAAGAGAGAATGAAACAAGGGAAAGATGCTTACAATCGGGGGGTAGACCCTATCCACATTCCTATTGTCAAGAATACCTATCTACCTATCTTGTTTGAAGTGTTTCTCATTAACTTCGCCACACCACATATCATTAACTAAATGAATTAGAACTTAAACGTGTTTTATATAGTATGTTGACGTTGGACCAAATTGTAGAGATGAATACCACTTCGGCCGGACAGCCGTGGAATAAGCTCAACAAGTCGTTGAAACTCAAACGACTTATGGATTTTGCAGACAAGTACAGTGAAACAGAAACCCTGGACGAACCCCGAAAACAACAACTCAAACAAATGTTGAAAGACAAATTGGACAAGAAATGTTTGCAGAAAATCAAAGATGTGGTCTACAATGCCGCGGAAGAACGAATTGAAAAAATTCCCGCCCTCTACATGGTACACAACAAGTATACACTCCGGTCGGATTCTGTGTCACCCCTCTCGTCCATGACCCCCAAGACGGTAAAGAAACCCGAGTCTAAGCCCTTAGCAGTTCCTTCTGCATCGCCGTAATGCGCCGACAAGCTTCCGCACTCATACACAGTCCGCCTTCCATCCACTGTTGAAATTCGGATGAATAGGCATCACTACACAAGTAAAAGTTGGGGATAGGTTCTTGAAAATACTCCGTCAATTGTTCACTATTTGCGTTCTTGGTCCAGTAAGCAACTCCATAGTCCCAAAAGTGAACCTCGGTGGTTATTGGAGTCGGTAACTCCAAGTTCAATGCTTCCTTGATAAAATATTTTAAAGCACGATTTACACCAGGTACTCCGTACGTGGCGTAAACTTGATTCCAAAAGAGAGCAAACTTGTGGTCGGAATAAGCAATTTGTAAACACGTGTCGTGGGGGATGATGATACGCAAGGGTGTTTTAGAAGTATACTTGGGCATGTCTTTGAACCAAGGTTCCTTGAACGTACAAAAGATGCGACAAAGAGGACCGTTGATGAGCTTGTTCAAATGATGTATACCGAGGGAGAATTTTTTCACGAGATTCTTTTCCAGTGTACAAATGCACCACGGAGCATAATACACTTGATTCTGTGTCGCGATTCTATACCCTTTGTCCGTGCGTTGGACCGATCGAACATCCTGGTTGAGCTTGAGTATACAGGAAGGGTACAATTTTAACCGACGAACCAATTCTTCTATGACCTGAGACAGTCCATGTTCCAACCGAAAGAAAGGCTGGTTCATGTGTTGAAGAAGATGAATAGCATCTTTGGCATTCATGACGACGATTTCAGCATAATATCCGATAGAATCTTTCAGTTGTTGTACTTCTTCTTCCGAAAGGACTACCCGCATGTACTCTTCCATGGTATACTTGGTCAAGTCATGTGCATAATCCAATTTGTTGTAGACCCCCAATTTCCATAAGAGAGACGAGAGAGGCGTTTCAGGAGATTCTGCAATCTTCATGTTGTCGGGGATGGATACAACATCAGGAATCAAGTTGAGTTCTTGGAGGAGACGCGTCAAGGTTTTATGTTCGCGGTTGAAACGAGCCCCTCCACATTCCACGTTGAGCCGTTTGTCGGTATAAATGCGTCCGCCCCAGCGGTCATTCTTTTCCAAAACGATGATTTTTTGGACGGGGTTTTCTTGAAGAAGTGTATACGCTGAATATAGTCCGGAAATACCTCCTCCGAGTATCATACCTTACGTTTAGATTTCTTTTGTTTTCGTTTAGGTTGTAAACCAAACGTTTTTGACCGAGTGAAACTTTGTTTCGGTCTCACCTTTTCCGTAAGTTCTCTGCGAAGCGTCTTCGTATCTTTTCCCTCGGTTGTAATATCATAGTGTTGACATGCTTTACGAAGCTTGCTTGGGTTTAGCGATTGAATTTCTTCTAACGTGATATCTTCTGAGGCAGGTGCTGCAACCGGACTAGGCTTAGTAACATCATCCATACTACTGGGTCCTGGCGGTTGAACATGAACAGACAAATCCATTCGTCTTGGACGAGCACCTATCAATTCTTCAATGACGCCCTCCTTTAACGTAATGATAGCATCGGCATTGACTTGTTGTCTTATACATGTATCTTCTGGACACAGATGATAGGTTCCAATCACAAAAAAATAAGGTATGTTGGTAGGTTCAGTATATGAAAAAATAGGGTCCGATAAAGGACATACTTGATATCCATCATGATGTTGACGATATACTTCATACCTTAAATAAGGCATAATAGGATTCCCTGCACCCCAGTTTGAAATGTGCGTTTTTTTCATAAAAGAATGAACCATATCATAAAGTATACTTCCAAATGGAAATTCCAATACATGTTGAACTATCTTTAAATTACCTGCATCTACCCCCGATATAGCATGTGCAGTCGTAAAATTTCTTAAGTGGAATTCTTTAGCAGTTAACAAATTTAAAAAAGGGGATTGTTTACCCATATAAGGAGGAGGGCGAATCAATACATCTATTCTAACTAATCCACTCATACCTTACGGCTATATTTTTATACACCTACTATACATGAAGGTTCTTGTATTCATCGTGTTTTTGTTATTTGTATTGTTGTTTAGAAGTATAAGGGAAGGAGGACCTGGCGACAATGATAGAGAAAACATTACCGAAACAAGAAAGAAATTACTGGAAAAATATGCAGAATCAGATGGTTATAAAGAGTTTACACTTCAGCGTATTATGAACACAACATCTATCCCTTCAAGGGATAGAATCGCCATAGAGCAAATCATAAACCTCTATAAAGACGGACCTACGAATAAAAAAATTACGGCCCGAATGAAATCGGAGGAGGCACTGGAAGTACTAGAACGAATAAATTAGATTTTCTTTCGGTTAGTTTTTTGTCTTTTTCTTTGTTTTATTTTACCAAATATTTTAGGAAATGCATCCCTAGGTCTAAACGAACGAGTTCCCTTTTTTGGTTGTGTCGTCGGAGCTGCCTTTGTTGGTTGTTTCGTCGGAGATGGATAATCTCGCATACTGTCATCTTCGGCCGGTTCATATCTTGACATGTCCCTAGCAGGAACATCAACAACTAAATTCTTTCTTACGGATGCGGATTTTGCCCGTGGTTGAGGAGCTTTTGGATGTTCTCTGCTAGTATCGGGGTATCTAGCTAATAACCTGTCAACGTCTCCAGATGTTTGTACATGGATTAGCCCAGAAGGTATCTCCGTTTGTGCTGTATGAGTCCACTGATTCATTTGGATTAAGAATGTTTCAATCCTATCATCTTGTTCCAGCAATAAAGGCTCGTTTATGTTTGCTATCATATATCCACTTTCCGGATGACTGCGATATAATACTACCGAATGTAATATTAACGTATCATCTCTAGGTATCATATTTAGGAACAAACGATGTAAAAAATCATACACGGATATGTCAGATGGAACAGTTACATAACGACTGATGGCTCCTCCAAATAGAAGTGGTACATTCTTACTTCTATCTCTTAAAATCATTCTATGAGTTGTGTAGTCTCCCGAATCAAACATTAACGGGGGCGAATAAAAAATTTCAGTCCGAATGATTCTTTCGGTCATACCTTACGTTTAGATTTCTTTTGTTTTCGTTTCCGTCTCTTGCGTGAAGCTCCGCTTGCAAGTAACCCTGCCTTGTATTGTTGATAGGTTCCGTATAAAAACGCGATAAAGGCTGCTCCTGCCATGGCTGCAGTAAACCTCTTTCTAAACAGTTGAATGGGTGTATCCCCTTTTGATTCATAGGTTATTTTTTTCAATCCAATGTAAATGACATAGTCAAAAAAACCCCATTTTTCTTTGGTCATTACGGTATCCGACCAACATCCTAGGCTTAGCATAGTAGCAGGAACACCATACATGGATTCGTCCCACGAATTTTTGATGGTAAACGTAGCTTTGTCCGGGTTGTATTTACTAAGCACAATAGCATGACCATCAATGCTTCGTGTAAGTCCATCTATGTAGACGCCAAAGTATTCGCCAGGATTTGGGACCATGACATTTTCACCAAAGGACCGTATTGTTCCTCTAAAGGTTTTAGCCATAAGACGTATTTTAGCAACATCTACACCATAACTGCGAAGAAAGTCTCTAATATGGCGTTCATGCCTTTTTAATTCGTGTGGAATGAAAGGAGAAAGAGAGTAAATACTACCGTTAATGTCTACCTCAACGACTTTATTTGAAATGTTTGCATTAATAATCTTAAATAACAAGGGTACATGGTGAAATCCAGGGTCTTCAATACAAATGGTATAAAAGTCTCGTATGATGTAAAAAATGTACAAAAACATGCACGCCTTGATATATTCGTCGTACTCAGGCGTTCCCAACGGCGGAATCTTCAGTAAGTCGGGTCTACTTCCAAATCCTGAAGCATCCGTATCAAAAAAGGCACGAATTGTTTCACTGGTTATATTTGTATTTAATTTAAACACGTTATTCAGATACAACCTGGCAATTGTATGATATAAACAGGTACCGTCATCCCCTTGGCTGGTAATGGTGTTTGTTTCGTTGCTATGTTGAAGGAGGATACCTCTTGTTTTTGGTGGCATATTTTAAACGTTTATTCTTTTTTATATAAAGTGTAGTGCGTTTATGTTTTTTACGTGTCATTTGTCCAGATGCAAACGTTCCTTTTAAATAAAGAGCAAAAATAGCAGCCACAATTGCCACAAAAACCATTTTTTTGGCCTCATAAATTTTAATAATCGGAGCAAACCTTTTTTTGAAAATCTGAATGGGTTTATCACCAACAGGGTCATAATTAATAGTATCATACCCAACATAGACAACATCGTCAAAAAATCCCCATTTTTTTGTTTGAAATCTTGTATCCGACCAACATCCCATGCCTAATAAGTCTACAGTTGTGCGATATGTATTCTCTCCCCATGAATTTTTTATTTCCATGGAGTCTCCATCAAAGTTACATACGATAATGGCGTGTCCCTCAAAATGGAAATGTTCAAGTCCTTCTTCGCTTACACGTACGGCAAAGTATTCCGTTGGATGTTTAGCCATGACATCTGTTCCAAACGAACGAATTGTTCCGCGTATATTTGTATGAAAAAACTGTATACGTTCTATATCTACACCACTAATAAACTGTCTAATGTTGACTGCATGTTTTTTTAACTCAACAGGTATAGTAGGAGGAAGTTCATAAGTTGTTTCAGATTCATCGAGAGGTATAGTGTACGAATGTTCTGCCATATTTGCTTTAATAGCCTCCACTAACATAGGTAAATCGTAAGCCGAACCCGAACATTGTTTTGCATCATATATATGTTTTATAATGTAAAAAATGTACAAAAACATACATACCTTGATGTATTGCTGATAAAGAGGAGACCTTTTTGGTGGAATCGGAATATTTTCAGGATGTCTTCCTTCACCAGATACATAGGTATGAAAAAAATGTTTTAATATTTCATCTGTTATTTCTTCGTCCAACTTGAACACATTCCGTAGAAATAATTTTGCAATGACATGATAGGAACAATAAGGGTCCCTTCCTTGTTCTGTCACTGTGTTAGTAGATTGTCGGATGGACAATTTATGTGATGGACGCGGCATATGTTAGTACACTATTTATATAAAATACATTATAAAACGGTACTCTGAGTTTAAAATTAAAACGTAAGTTTATGTTTACGTGTCATTTTTCGTTTCCGTCGTTTGCGTTTGGTATTACCCATCAGCTTATAGAGAGCAAACGCACTTACCCCAGCTAAAGCCGACCCAATGACCATACGTGATAGACCCGGTTTACGAATTTTAACAATATGGCGAGGCAACGAATTATCCTTCTTATGTAATTCGGCTACAATATCGTATTCCTGTTGTCCTTTTATGTTTATCATGAACTGTGTGTAAGCGTCCTCAGAGGATAGTAAGAATGCAATCACCATAGAATACTCTTCCTGTGATAATTTGAGCTGTTGAAAGTTCAACGAGTAGGGTACACCAGATACTTTCATACAAAGATAGGTTTGAAACAACATGTAGTTGACATACACACTAGGGTGAACGTTAGGAAGAATCTTTTTTACATAGTCCGGGTCCAAATCAATCATTAAAAACCCCGTCTCATCATGACACAGATTTTCCAGTTTTATATCGGTGTTATAATAACCCGCAGTAACGAGGCGTGTTAAAAATGATTTAAGTTCTTCAAAAAACTTACCTGTATTTTTAAAATGGTCTATAATAGTATAGGAACAAGCTTTTTTTTCAACGATAAGCGCCATCGTAGCAGGGTTAAAAGTAATGTCCTCTAAACGAAGAAAATCTTTTAATGAATATAGTTTATCAGCAGTTTGGACATGGACAATTTTTGGACTAAGTTCAAGGTCGCCTAACTCATCATATAATTCTAGTTCTCTTTGCATACGTCTAAAAAAGTAGCCTCTTTCGATTTCTTCTCGATTAGGGTCATCGCGAAGAGTATACTGAACAAAGACATACTTTTTATGACCTTTTACATCACTTACCCGTTTGGAACTTCCATCGATATGAGGTTCCATAGATACAAACCTTTTAACGGAAGACATACATTATAACACTATAAATTCTATCACTTCCTCAGGGTCGCAATCCGACGGAATTAATTGTTCCGTTTCCAATACCTTTTTGTATCCATAATTGGAACGGCGGTACAGTGCCTTGGGAGGAAACATTTGACTTATTTCGGTCACCATGTCGGTTTCAAGCGACACATTGGGAGAAGTCTGTATACATTGAATCAGTTCACTGGATACCAATGTAGTCGGAATTCTATATTTTAATCCCCGAGCGTACCAATGTTCTGTCAAAATGGTACATTCTCCTACGACGGTATTCAATACATTCATTCTATCAAAAAACACAATGATGTCTTGCATAGTTTACCTTCCTATAATTTCCACGAGGTGGTATCAATCCGCGGAACCGTTTTGATGAACCGTGTATACTCGCCTGCTTCCAGCGGTGTTCTAGTTGCATTGTTTGCCGCACACAACCCGTACGGGTGCGACGCAGGAACATTGACAGGTTTTACATAGGTTCCGAGACACAGACCAAAGACCACTTGTCGTTGAGAGTAGGCCGACCACATACAGTATACATGGATTAAAAATTGAAACGATTTTTCCTACAATAGACTTTTACAGTCCAAACATGCAACGCCAAATCGGAGAATCCCACTGGGTCAACACCGCCACATGGCTTCTGGAACGCCCCGACCTACTGTTTGCCGTTCTTGGCGGAGGGTACGAGGAGGACGAAGGAACTCAAGCATGCCTGGACCGTGCTCTCCAAAGCACATGGGCCTACATCCTGCATCGCGTTGGCGACTCTTTGGAAGCGACGACGTATTACCAAGGTAAGAAGGTAGAAGTTAGGAAAATGAATTGATTTGCGTCTGCTCTAAACAACGGGGGAAACCCCATTTTTTAAAAAAGATGTATCTGCGATGTATCTATGATGTATCTATGATGTATCTATGATGTATCTATGATGTATCTATGATGTATCTATGATGTATATTGTGTCTTCAAATGGCAGTTCCATGTAGTTTCCAGGGGCAGGTATGCTCGCCCAATTCGCGTCGTGCCTTGTTGTTCATCCTTGCCCGACGAGAGCGATTGACGTCGCGCCGATGGAGCCAATACGTCTTGTTGGGCATGGCGTCGTGTTGTTCCTTAGTCTTGGTGCACGCACACGGCGGAAAATCACTTTCTATCAGCTCGGCAAAATCCAATCGTCCCGACCACAATTCGCCTTCAAAGTATTCGTCGGGAGAGACCCACCGAACCTCCGTCGTGAGTTTTTTCCGAAGCGTGGTTTTCAAGGCGGTTACCCGGCGGGTATGCTTTGATTTTTCCAACAAGAGCTTGCGTTCAAACAACTCATGATGAATTTCACCACGCGCCTTGTCCAGCAAAATTCGTGCACGAAGAGCCTCCATGTTTCACAAAAACTCTACCTATAAAAAAGTGTTTCAATTTTATAAAAATTGAACCTGATTCCCTAGGTAGAGAAATACACCCTTTCCACATGGCTTATACTACGACGTTCGGAGACGTAGCAGAGAATCACGCCAAGATGCAAAAGCTTGGTGTGATGCATGACCATGGATACACGTGCATTCAATTGAAAGAACTAGGTGCGTCTCTCACGGAACAAGGAGTTGTTACCGAATGGATAGACCTTACCCATGATGGCCACGAGGCCGGTGTGCTTGTCCTTCGGAAAGCCATTCAGCACATTTTAGGCGACACGGACGCTCTCAAGGCCGAACACGATGCTCTCGTTCCCGACAAACACGCCAAAATGCGAGGGCGTGTCGTCAACAAACACGCACGCTGGAACTTGTGCTTTGACGACCAAGACCAATCGGCTGATTTTGAAAATGGCAAAGGTACAGTCGTGTCCTGGGACCGTATTCCTCTCACAAATCGTCTACGACAGCAAGTTCAGGCCTGGACACAGGACACGGAACTCAAAGGTGAATCTAACATTTATTATGACCCGAGCAAGTGCGGCATTGGGTATCACGGCGACGGCGAACGAAAAAAGGTATTTGCGGCAAGGTTTGGTCAGGCGGACAAGGTTCCGCTGTATTTTCAGTGGTTTCAGCGGTCACAACCCATCGGCGAACGAATTCTCATTCAGCTGAACGACGGGGACATGTACGCCATGAGTGAAAAGGCGGTCGGTTCTGATTGGCTCAAGAAGACCATTCCCACGATACGCCATGCAGCTGGATGCGACAAGTATACAGTTTACAAAAGTAAACGTAAACCTACGACAGCATTGCCATAAATTCATTCATGTTCTTGGTTCCCATACTAGAATTAC
>Ga0078894_10000926_pt1 | contig 21082 bp, 19 predicted proteins | sample LauGreSu1BDMLBSD_2_FD_67506 | JGI IMG/M metagenome (GOLD analysis project Ga0078894, IMG submission 67506) | Freshwater lake microbial communities from Lake Michigan, USA - Su13.BD.MLB.SD (version 4) (version 4) | ecosystem: Environmental > Aquatic > Freshwater > Lake | place: Lake Michigan... | reverse complement strand
ATAGACGGTCAACGACGTGATGCAACCCGGTACATACCAGGTGCCCGAAGAGTAGAAGTCGACGTTGCCATGATTTGGTTGGGTGGTTGCGCTTGCTGACTCCGCATAGTCGCTAGATGTGCTCGCATTGACAGCTTTGACCCTATAGTAATAACCCTGGCAGGCACCTAAACTAGAGTTTGAAAAGGACGTAGCGCCTGCCGCCGCGGTAGCAACAGTGCTCCAGCTAGCGTTGTCCGTGCTTCGCTCAATCTGGTAGCCAGTTTCAGCCCCGGAATTGTCGGCCCATGAAAGGTTGATCTGACTGGCTGACGCCACGGCTGCAGATAGAGATGTCGGTGTGGCAAGCTTGGTTGTAGTGGAGGCTGTTGCGCTGTAGGTACTTGGTCCATCCGTACTTGTTGCCTTGATACGGTAAAAGTAGGTGCTATTTTCTAGTAACGATGAATCGGAATAGGTCGCAGTGTTCGCCGGCGTAGTGCCAATGGCACTCCAACCCGAAGTCCCGTTGGCGCTGCGTTCAACTGTAAATCCATTTTCATTGTCTGAGGTGTCGATCCAATTGAGACTTATTTGAGAAGTCGAAATTGCCGTGGCGGTAAGGCTGCTCGGAGTTGCAGGTGTCTTGCCCGAATTTATCAGCATGCTGTTATTGAATTGGCCCAGTACTGGGCTAGTGCAAAGAAGTGGGGCGAGCGATAGCAATAGGGTAATGACTAGCCGCATACAAACATTGTCTCCGTAACCTTCGATAAGACTTTCGATAAGACTTTCAACAAGACTTTCGATCGACAAGACTTTCGATGAGTTTTATGGGGTGCTGCACAATAGGATAATCCATCTGCCAACATCGTGAAAGTCGGCGAGCATTTCCAGCTCCAAGGCGGCCCAGCCAGTGCTTCAATGGCTGACCTAAATCGACGAATTGGGCATACGATCTGCCTTGTTACTTTACGCTCATTCGGCAGAGGTCATTTTTCCTGCAGTCCGACTGAATCACGTCTCCCGTCAAATATTTGTCGAGACCATCGTAACTTCCAAAGTTTTTCAGCAGCCAAATCAGCTGTGTCCTTTTAGCAATCGCCTGTACTTCGAGGGGATCCGCGGTTGGGTGATCACCGCAGAATAGGTTGCCAAGAATTGGCAGAAGTCCAAACCAGGTTTTTTGCTCCACCCAATCTACATGACCTGATCTCGGAAAATCTAAATGCAGCGACGACGACGGCGCATTAGCGAAGAAATTGGCATGGGTGCGGCCGGCAGGAGTACAGGTTAATCGTTTAGGATCGCCCGTGAGCCCGCCAAAGATCAGCATCTTAGCGCTGCTGCGGCGGATATTATCTGGTAAGACTGGGTAACCACGACATTGCCCGGCCATATCACCGTCAGCGATAGCACAGGGTGGCCCGCCGGAATCGACAGGGTCCCACGCGATGATTACTTTAATGCGTGGGTCACCGGCAAAATTGATCTTGGGATACTTAGTGTTGGTATCTCCGCTCGACGCATAGATGGCAATCTTGCCGCCGAGCGAATGACCTGCAACGGCTATTTTGTCTCCGTCAATGAGCGATGCTGCCGGGTTTGCCGCTGACAGTGCCCAGTCAATACTACGCTGCACTTGTTTAGCGGAGGCAACATGGTCACGAGGCTTGGCGAAGTCGATGCCGAGGACGACGAAGCCCCAGCTGACAAGATGCCGCGTCATCTGCTCGTAGTAGGTGTAATGAGCGAGAAACCCTGGTAGCACGATCACTAGGGGGAAACGACCGTCCTTCACCATGGTCTTACCGCCATCTCGCGAGGGAGCGTAGATCTTGGCGTCCTCGTCCGGTGCGGCATCGACCCTCACGTCTTTTTCATAGACGGCGAATTCACCGTTATCACTTGGATTGCGAGTAAGACTGCGCCTGGTCTCAGTAACGCCGCTACCACGCCCGGGGTCAGGCCGTGCCGTCATGGCCGCGAAGATCACCACTAAAAGAGACGCCCAGCTACGCTTGCTCATCGGAGTACTCATCACGAGTTGGTCAAAATAATCCTCAATCATATTAGCGTATTATTTGATAATCGGTGTAATCGTAAATCTCGATATTTTAATTAAAAACATAGAAATTGACTTATTAATTAAAAATTATTAAGACCTCTCCATAATTGCGGCGAGGAGGTCGTCGTGCATGAGTTGTCCCACACCCTAGATCGAGCCATCCTTGGTTTGATCACTAAGAGCCACGAGCGTGCCAGCAATGGCCAAGCGCTTGAGAGTGCGGCGTTTGCAACGACGGCGTACATTCAAGCCTTTGGTAAGCGGATGATTTCAGACGAGATCAATCGTCGCCTCGTTGTGCTGAAGAACCTCATGTGGGACATGCAACACGCCCTGCCACGGGGAGCTGAACTTTACGAGTTCTACGCTAATGCCTGCGACGTGTACGAAAAGCGTTTCGACTACGCGACTTACATATCTGATTACCTACTCCATGCTGTGCCGGCGACAGATTGCTTTGCCCAAGCGGTGGATCGGCGTTTAAGGGACATGAGCTTTATCGTTGCGCGTCTCTATCAGGTTGAAGCTGCGCGGCCCAAACTCCTGCCTCAGCGGATGATTGCCTGCGTCCATGTGCTTTCGCAGCTTGAGCAAGTAGAAAGCCATCAGGCTAGAGAGCTCCTAGCGTCAGGTCGGGATCAGATCCCTCACAGCCAGGAGGCGCTCTCTTTAATGCAAGGTATCACGGAGTCGATGATTCGTGATTCGCGCTATTTTGCGCTCCACTGCTCGCTACTACCCACTTCAGCTGATAGGTCTGAGCTTCTCTTCCTCTCAGTAGTACAGCTAAATGAAATTTGTTTTGACCTATGGATCGATGCCCTACGGCAAATATTGACATCTGTGACTGTAAATCGAGTGAATAGTGAGACAATCTCAGTTGCCGAGGAGCTTTGTCGCCTAGCTAAATTGGCGATTGCCTGCGTGTCGATACTCAATGATTTTACGCACGATGAGTTCATGATGTTTCGGCATTATACCGAGAACGCGGGTGCCATTCAGTCACGCAAGTATAAGGAACTCGAACTTTACACCTGCAACTTTGTCGAGGATCGGATTAGGCAGAAAGGCTACGACGCTTTGCCTTATCTCAAGGAATTAAGTGGGTATCCGGAGCTTAGGCTCTATCAGTTGGTGAAGGGTTTGGATCCATCCACTGAAGTTAAGCGCCTACAAGAACTTTTAGAGCAGTTTGAAAAACATGTGATGGATTGGAAGCGCTTCCACATCTACATTGCACGTACTCGGCTTTTAAATCACGGAGCTCCGGAAAAAGAGCGGTTGGACCATTACCTGTCGTCTTCGATCAAGCCGACCTTCAAAAGTGGGCCATCACCATCCTAGGTGATTACCACCCGCCTTCGGGCCTTTTGTAAATTTTGCCGTTTAGAATTGCCTGACAGCTCAGGCGATCTATGTGATCCAGATAGATATATGCCAGCGAGAATAGCTGCTGGCTGATGCATAGACTCTGAAACTGATCCCGTACACACTTTCGGTCCGTATCGATTTCAATCAGACTACCGCGGGCCGCGACGCTGTGACATATCTGCTTCATTTGAGAGTCGGTCCATGTGCCATCGTAGAACTCGATGCAGCCCTTGCCGTAGGCGCCATGGACATTACACCTTCCAAAAAAACGGGATTCCTGAGCGTACACCGAACTCGAGCCAAGAAGTGTAACGATCACAAAGTGCAGCAGTGACATCGAGGCCTCAATTTTTGGTACTGACGTCGGCAGCAGCTTGGCGGCAGATCTGCAGCATTGCCTCAACGTCCTGATCTTCCGTATGCACGCCACCGAGTGCGAGACGAAGTATGGGCTTGCCCTCGAGTAGCGATGGATAGATTAGAAAATTCTTGCCACCTTCACTCAGTTCTTCGACGCGTTTGATCCAGCGATCATTCAGGACTTCGTCACTTGTCCTTAGGCGGAAACATACCAGGCCCAAATCAGTTTTGACTACTTGCTGGAAGACACCCGAACCATCGATTGCCTTGCGGGCAAGATCCCCTTGTTTGATGGCCTTTCGCAGGAACTCCTCCAGCCCAGAGCGACCGAAATAACTGAGCACCATCCAGATCCTGAGCGCCCTAAACCTGCGTCCGAGCGGTATGGACCAGTCCTTGAGTTCCGGATTATAGATCTGCTCTTCGTCAACCCTAGCTAGATAAGCGCCGTCGGCTGCGAACACCTGCTTAAGTAGCTGCCTGTCCCGGACGTACAGAAACGCAGAGTCGAATCCGCAGAGAAACCATTTGGAGCCATTGAAATTAAACGACGTCGCAATCTCCTGCAGCGCCTTAGACCTCTCTCGGAACTCAGGTAAGATAAGTGAGGGCCCAGCATACGCGGCATCGACGTGGACCCAGACATGTTCTTGGTCGGCAAAGCCTTTAAACGACTCGAGATCATCGTAGCCACAGGTATTAGTAGAGCCGTAGTTTAGCTGCAGGGCGCAAGGCTTCAGGCCCTTTTTGCGATCCTCCGCCATGGCACTGCGCACATCGTCAGCGGTGATCCCCCAGTTACCGGAGGGTAGCACCTTGGCTGGGATTTTATGGAGGCGCATGCCGGCGACGCGGACAGCCTTCGGCCCAGAGAAATGACTCTGATCCGACATATAAACTACGAGTGACGATGAATCCTGCCAGTAAAGGTCCTCAAGACGCTCCGGCGTTAAAGTCGCGGAATTACCTAAGGCCTGCTGCGCATGATGATTAACTCTGGCTGCAGTCATGATTACGGCTAAAGCTTCTCCAGCCGTATTCTGTATGATCCCGCCGCCTAGGCGTGAGGTGTGACGAAACGGCGAGTCTTTGGGCGCGTCAAGTAAGTCTAAAATCCAGTCCATTACGACGCACTCTAGCTCCGTGGCTGCTGGATTTGCACTCCATTGCAATCCTACAGATCCAAGTGCTGCGATGAGCAGTTCGCTCACTATTGCTGGTATCGAAGTCGCGGCCGGATAGTAGGCGAAAAATCGCCTGTGCTGCCAGTGGGTGATGGCAGGGAGGAAGTTATCCCTAACGGCCGTAATGAGTGTAGCGATGTCGCTTCCGCCCCGCGGCGCTTCGCCAGCCAACTTCGCTGCCAGCTCACCGGGAACCATACTCGGTTTTACCGGAGTCTTGTCGAAATTTGCCAAATGATGGTCGAGCAAATCTAGGGCCTGAAGCACTGCCTGCCTCAGTTTTACGGGCTCTAGGCGATAATCAGCCATGGCTCAGCACTGCCTCCGCGAGTTGCTTAAATGGTCTTGCGAGCTCGCCGCCGCTCAGGGCAACTGGCTTGCCGCTATCGCCACCCTCACGGACCGCTGCCGTCAAAGGTATGTGTGCCAAAACTTTTAGTTTGCGTGATGCCGCCATTTCGCTCCCACCACCAGCGGCAAAAATTGGCTCGTGATGACCACATTTGGGGCAAATAAACTCACTCATATTTTCTACTAAACCAAATACCGGCACATCGAGTCGCTGAAACATCGTCAGCGCTTTGTGAGCGTCTAGCAGCGCAACATTTTGCGGCGTTGTGACGATAACCGCGCCATGGATTGGCAATGTCTCTACCAAGGCTAATTGCACATCGCCCGTTCCAGGCGGCAGGTCAATCACAAGGTAGTCCAACTCGCCCCATTTGACGTCGTAGCACAGCTGCTGAAAGGCCTTAGCCACAAGTGGGCCACGCCAAATTACCGGCTGCTCGGTATCAGTCAGGAAGCCAAAGCTCACTGTTTTGACCCCGTGGGCCAGAAGTGGCAATAGCTTGTCTCCCTCGGTCACAGGCATTTGTCCCGATATTCCAAGCATCATAGGGATTGAAGGGCCATAGATATCAGCGTCGAGGAGCCCCACTTTGGCCCCCGAGGCAGCTAGCGCCGTTGCCAGGTTGACACTGACAGTCGACTTGCCAACGCCGCCCTTGCCCGAGGCAACCACCACCACGTGCGTAACCCCCGGGATAGCCCGCTTAGCAATCTGCAAGCCGAATGGCGACTTGCGCTCATTTAAAGGTGCGGGGCCGCTCGAAGGATCACTGGGGAGTGGTTTAGTCCGTTTAAAGCGTACCTCGACCAAAAAGCTGGGGCTTGCGGCCTTGAGGCCTCGCTCGATGGCGAGCTTTTGATCTAGGTTGAGGCCATCCGAGGCGACCTTAGCCAAGACCGAGGTTGGCCCCAGTGGCTCCACCGTCAGGCGTGCTAAGGTTTCGGATTCACTTTCATTTTCAAGACTAGCCGCGGGCCTTAGGCCAAGCAGCGCCGCGCATAATTCGGCTTGCATGCTTATCCTTATTTTCGGGATTATAGGCGAGATTACCGCGGGGGCGAATCTACCGCCTCGTTATAACTTTGCTAGGATGCATAGTCATGCAAGAAATTACTGTCTACACTACCTTAATCTGCTCGTACTGCAATGCAGCTAAGAGGCTTTTAGAGCAACGCGGTTTAGCCTTTAAGGAGGTCGATCTGACAAATAATCCTAAGCTACGCCAGGAGCTTTCAGAGGCCAACGGGGGTTACCGGACAGTGCCGATGATCTTTATAGGGCGGGAGTTTATCGGCGGATTCACGGAACTCGCTGCGCTAGATCGTAGTGGCAATTTGGCGGCCAAAGTAAATGCGCCTTAAGGCACCGCTTATCGCCGCCCTCGTGATCTGTGCCGTTGGGGCCTATTCATGGTTTACGGGGCAGCCGAGTGGGGGTGAGGGGCCGCCACTCGCTCAGGACCTCCTGACTAAAGATGCTTCAACAGTTTCCCCTCCGACCGGTGACCCAAAGGTGCAAGTTGCGCAGCTGACGGGTGGCAGTCCCGAAGACGAAGCTGCCATGCAGCAGATCTACGCCGCTTTTGCCATGGGCGATTTTGCCGGGGCGCTCAACCTTGCCGATGCCGCAGCGTCGGATGGCAAATTTTCTTCCGAGTTTCGTCACTGGCTGAGTCAGCAAATGCCATCGATCCTTGTGAGTGCAGGCTGGTCGAAGTTGCGTCTTGGAGATTGCGAGCAGGCTACCGACTGGCTTCGTCGTGCCGCCGCTTTGACGCCCGCTCCAGCCGCGGTCAAGGGTCTTGCCGTCTGCTACTATAAACAAAAACAGATGATGCAGGCTCGCGAGCAGTTTCTAAATTATCTGGCACTCGAACCTAACGACAGCGAAATGCTCTTACTATACACGGATGTTTTGGAGTCTGAGGGGCGCTTTGTCGATGCTGTTGGCATCCTGAAGCAACTGCAGGCCTTGGCTGAAAATCCTGCGGCCGGTCTCGATGGCACCACCATTGGCCATCGCCTAAAGAGCATGCAAAGCCGTGAGAAGGAGAGCGCCTCGATGCAAACCGAGGCTTCACGTAATTTTCGCCTTACTTTCCGCAGTGGTGATCACGAGGACTTAGTGGCATTTGTGCTGCAGGCGCTTGAGGATGCCGCCGATGAGTTCCGTGAAACCTACGGTATGCCGGCACCACAGAGCCAAATCGAAGTTGTGATGTACCCGGCCGAGAGTTTTCAGGGTGTTACCGGCGGCGGCCCGTCTTGGGCTGAGGGTCTATATGATGGCCGGATTCGCATCCCGGTTCGCCCTGAGCGGCACAAAACAGAAAAAGTAGATCTCGACATAGTCCTGCGTCACGAGCTTGTGCATGCACTTTTGGCGCAACTCGGGGACAGCCGCAATCTGCCTCCATGGTTCGGTGAAGGTGTAGCGCAGCGGTTATCTTGTGCAGCTCATTTTTGCACTAACTTTGAATTTCCGCCGCAGCCCGGGGGATTTCTACCGCCCGATTCCTTTGCGACATCATACTTAGCGCTATCTACAGTCAATGCCGGGCGTGCCTACCAACAGAGCCTTTTTCTAATACTCACCATTGAAGCGCTCAAGGGCGAGCAAGCACTCCGTCAGATAGTTACGTCTGTGACCACAAGTAGCGACATTAGCTCCGATGGTCTCTTGGCTCCAGTGGGGCTTGATTTTGCGCGCCTACATGCAGCAGCTAGTGAGCTGTGGAGCAAACGTCAATCGCCCCAATTACGCTAAATATCGCCACTTTGGCATAGTATAAGTCATCGCTTTAGCCTGACACATTTGTGGCTAAGCCTCATTGAATTGAGCTAAAAGCATGCGTCGAAATAAAAATAGGCTGTCGAGGTTATGTTGCGGCATTTTTACAAATTTATTTTTGTTTGCTCTTTCACTTTAAGTTGTAGTGATGACCATTCTTCAGTGTCGCCAAATCGCGTCAAAGCTATCGGTGCCTGCGAAGCCGGGCACCTCATCACTCAATGCCATAATCGCTCAGGCTGTCGCATGGTTTGTGCAGTAGGCGGTGGGGCAGCTAGCGCTGCTACTGGTGGCTCGTCGGTCGCTCGTGCAGGAACTGCAGCCGGCACCCAAATTTGCTCGGAATTATGTTCGGAATTGCCCGAGTGCTCGGAGGTTTTTGTCTGCGATAGATACGAGATTGGTGGTCCCTGACACTTAGTTCTTAGCGGCTTAGCGTCGCCCAAAGTTCAACCATGTCATCTGGCATAGGTACTTCCACCCTAACTTCACGGCCGCTTTCTGGATGGGCAAACTCAAGCGAGCGAGCGTGCAGGCAAAGGCGCCGCCAACCAGTGCGCGCCACTACGTTATCTGTTAGGCCGTGTTCGAAGTATTCAAGGAAGACATTTTCGTCAGGGTGGTAAGTTTTATCGCCAAAGAGCTCGTGACCGGCGTATGCCGCATGGATTCTAATCTGATTAGTTCGTCCAGTCTTTGGGCGGGCCTCTAGCAAAGATGCGTCCTCACCTCGTCCAAGTACAGAGAACTCGGTGAGCGCATGAAGTCCATCGGGTACTACCCACTTTTTGATACGAATAGCACTTTCGGCAAGATCGCCGATCGCCCCATCAGCTACCCAATGATCAAACCGAGGTAAACCACGAGCAATGGCCAGGTACTCTTTACGGAGCTGTCTCTCGGCGAAATCAGTAGCGAGCTTGCCGCGAACTGCCGGAGTGGCACCACAGATGACGATACCACTCGTCTCTCGATCCAGTCGGTGGACGGCCGACCACTCGCGGCCAATCTCTTGCCATACGATCTCAGTGAACGTGTTTTTGCGGTAGGGGCCATTTTCATGCATCGGCAGATTGCCCGGCTTATACACCGCCATCACTGGCCCATCTTGCCAGATCACTCTAATGTCACGGTCAACTTCGGGCTCGACTGTTTTCGGCGCATAGAGAGTTAGTTCGTCGCCACACTTAAGCCTAGCCGCGTTCTTGCAGCGGCGACCGTTAACAAGGAGCCGCTCGCCGGTGATCCGCTGTTGCCAGCCGCTGCGTGAGAGGAACGGAAATTGCCTGGCGAGGTAATCGTCGACCCGCTGACCTGCGGATTCGACTGGCACTGGTCCACCAAGTCGCCGATACTCGTGCGTCGATTCGTCATTGTCTGATGTGGCCAGGATCTGCATGTGTTAAATAGATTACCCAGTAAGTCGCCCGCTGGCCGATTAGCATAGTATGGAGCCCATGGAAAACAAAATCATTACCAGTAATCGCAAGGCTTTCCACGAATATATCGTGAGTGAACGCTACGAAGCGGGAATGGTTTTAACCGGCACTGAAGTTAAGGCGGCACGTGACGGAAAGGTAAACCTTAGCGACGGTTGGGTGGCGATTGATGACCACGGTGAGGCCTATCTTTACGACGCTCATATTGCCAAGTACAGCCACGGGACTTATGCCAATCACGTCGAGACCAGGCCGCGCAAGCTGCTCCTAAATCGTAAGGAATTAGCCAAGTTAGAGGCCAAAACCGAGGAGAAGGGGTTTACCATCGTGCCCCTCAAAATGTACTTCCAAGGGCAGCATATCAAGCTGGAAATCGGCGTTGCCAAGGGCAAGAAGGCCCACGACAAGAGGGATAGCGCCGCCGCCAAAGAGGCAGCTCGCTCGATTGAGCGGGCGATGAAGCAACGACGCTAGTCCGAGCTCGGTGCTCTCATCAGACAATAGCCAATGCGGCGGGCCGCGAAGGTTGGTATCGGATTTGCTAGGTATATGGCAACCGGTTAGGCCCGGTCTGAGTGCTTTGATCTTAATCCTCTGAAATTGTTAACCATAATTTCCAAGGCCTGAGGTCTGGGGCAGCACTATCCTGGCTGTGAGGTGGTAAACAAATGACACTTGAGCGATCCATAACCAGTACTGAAGTAGGCCACCCGAGCCAGTCGCATATGCCGGAGTGGCAGGCCTTTAGTTTCGAAAGTGGGTCCTTCTTACTCCATATTCCCAGCTCTCATGTCCTCGAAGTTGCGGCTACTTTAGTGGCGCATGTGCGTGGTGAGGTGAACGACCCGGCTGCCGCCGCTGAGTTGACCGCCCTGGCGAAGGCGCTCCCGCGCCCCGTAAAGAAAAAGATTGAGCCCGATATTAGGGCAATCTCCCTCAACATGGCGCAAGGTTGTAACCTACGATGCACCTACTGCTTTGCTGGAGACGGTGACTACGGCAGCAAGGGAATGATGAGTTTTGCGACTGCAAAAGCTGCCATCAGTCTTTTGGCCCTGGGTAAGACTTCGTTTCACGTAGTTTTCTTCGGTGGCGAGCCAATGCTCAACTTTCGAGTGATTGAGCAGGTGGTCGGTTGGTGCGAGGATGAACGACTGCCGATTACGTTTTCGATGACTACCAACGGCACTCTTCTTACTGCCGAAAAGTTGGCCTGGCTGAGAGCGAAAAAATTTGCCCTAAACTTGTCCTACGATGGTCCCGGCATGCATGCCAAACAGAGGTTGAACAAAGATAAGATCACCAACTCCGAGGCGCTCATCGAGCGTAAACTCGAGGTCTTTGCCTCCCAGCTATCCCAGCTGCGTGAATTTAGGCTTCGCGCCACTGTGACCAAAGCTGCCCTGCCGTTTGTCGAAGAGGCGCTGGTGTCAACACTCAGCTCTAAGAACTTCAAACTATTTCTGTCGCACCACGCTACTAGCGAGCGTGGCGTTGAATTTGGCCATGATGATATCGAGTACCTCGGCGAAGTTTTGCGTCGGATCGTCAATCGCTTTTTAGCGGTCGGAGATTTTGCTCGGCTGCTTAAGCTAGAAAATATTGAACAAGCCGTGCGTATGATTCACCGCGGTAAGACGGGTGGCATGGCCTGCGGTGCTGGGGTTAATTACCTAACAGTTTCGGTCGCAGGTAGCTTTTATCTCTGCCACCGGTTTAACGAGGACGAGAGTGAGCGAGTCGGAAGCGTCTCTGATGGTCTAGCTTACGAGAAATTGGCGGAAGTCTCAGCGTTCAGGGCGGCGGCTAAAGCGCCTTGCAACACATGCTGGATGCGCGAATGGTGTGCTGGCGGCTGTATGCATGAGCACAAAAGCGCAAGTGGTGATAAGTTTGCGGTTGATCCGCGATTTTGTCGACTACAGGCCCTAGAGATGACTGAAGCCATGCGAGTCTACACCACAATACTTGCGCAATCCCCAGAGTTACTGGAGTCCATGTAATCATGGTGCGATCACTGAAATCAGTCATTGTGAGTGGACTGTTTTTATCTGTGATTGCAGCGTTGGTCTATGTGTTCTATTCAACTGAGCTCAGGACCAGAACTGAAGATGAGCTCTACGACCTGCGTACTCGACTAGCTCCACCCTTACGCCCCAAAGCCCCGGTGTTACTAATAACCATCGACGATGACGCCCAGCAGGCCACTATGGCAGTGGGTTCGATGCCCTGGCACACGCAGCCGGTGCAGTCGCAGGAGGCGGAAAAACTTATTACCCTGATCGAGCGACTTGTCGCCAGTAAAGCTCGTATGATCGGTGTGATCGTGCCACCGCAATTTGTAAACTATGACGATCCTCAACTCGACAAATTGTCAGCTCTTGCTAAAGCAGATAAGCGAGTCTTTATCGGTGCATTCGGACACTCAAGGGCGGTTGATAATGAGAGCGGCCGCACAAGTCGATTGCTACTTTCAGCGGCTGATAGTCTATTTCGTGCCGACATTAAACGTGACTTTAGGCGCGAGACTATTCGTAAACTAGTGGTTGCAGAGCCAGATGAATATCCTCATCTGGCATACGCTATGGCAGAGCGGATTATGTCTGCTAAAAATTTGCCCCAAGACTCCGAACCACACCTCCAAGATTCCGAGTATACCAGTCCGAGTAGCGAATCATTCGAAATCGAACTGAACTACGCGCATAAAAATGAGCTGATGCAATTGACGGGAAGTTCAGTAGTCAGTAATCCTGAAGAGGTTGACCTAAAAGACGCGATAGTTCTTGTCGGCTATACTGGATTCCGACCATTTACTTTTGATAGTCGCGAGGCTACATACGTAAATACGCCTTGGCAGGCAGAAGATGCAGATTTAAGTAGCGGGATTCCGGTATTACAACTTATTGCAATCGGCCTCATCAATTTAATAGACGAAACGCATCTCAAGCCGGCCTCAATCGCCGTAAACGTGCTGCAAACATTATGCATGTCGATAATTGCTCTAGTTGCTTGGAATTTCGAGATTAGGACCGCAAGCCTAATTTTTGTCTTAAGCTGGGGTCTTTTGCTTTTGGTGCATGCAGTTCTTTTTTCATATTTACATTTGCATATTCCACTTGCGGATACAGCCTTATGGTCGGCGCTTGCCACGATTTGTGGCGCATTTTGGCGCCTTAAGGGAGACATTCAGCAGCGCGCAGGTAGACTGGAGAAACTTCGTTCAGATGCTGAACTTGCCAACATACAGGATAAATTTCTGAGTCGCTTTGCAGCGGAGTTGCTGAATCTCAACGGCAAACTCTTAACGACTCTGAAGGCAATGACCGGAACTATGAGCGAAACAGCTGAAAAATCACTGGAACGAGCCACCACCAGTGCTGTCGAACTTCACGATTATTTAGTTGGTATGCGGCAGGTCGGTTATCTAAACCGAATGGATTCAGTTAGACCAACAATGTCTAACGTAGCCGTGGGTGAGGTTATAGTTGAGGTGTTGCGATTATTTGAGCTCAAGTCACAAGAGGCGCAAATTAGCTTTCTGGTGAGCCTTACCCCAGCAGCTGAGGCTCGTGGAGATCGGACTTTGATAGCCCAAATTCTCTACAATCTCGTAAGCAATGCCATCAAGTATTCTCCCCGAGGCGGGGAAATCAAGGTTGAGGCAGTCAGGCACAAAAGTGAAATCATCATGCGTGTGTCTGATAATGGTCCCGGTATCGACAAGGAGTATCATGAGCGCATTTTCGAGAAATTTTACCGGATAAAAGACGAACTTGTTTATAAGAGTAAGGGCCATGGACTCGGACTTTATCTTAGTCGTTACTTCGCTAGACAGATGAACGGTGAGATTGAGGTCAAATCATCGCCGGGTGCTGGAGCCACTTTCATGCTGCGGCTAATAGCAGTGAAATCTCCGCGAGGATAGCCCGAAGAATGAGCTCAAAGAGCCCCAAATTTTTATTCAAATTCCTGAAGAAGAACCTCTGGTGGCTCGACGTTCTCTACCCGTTAGCTCTTGGTTTAAGTATATTTGCCGCCTTAAGTTATGTTGTGTACTCCGGCCCAAGACAGTCTCGTTTATCGCTCAGGCTCGAAAAGCGGCTGATGGAATCTAGCCTAGCCAAAGCTAGTGGACGCCCTGCAGTGAATGCTGACATGGTTCGCATTATCACTCCGTTGTGGCGATTAACTGATGAAGAATTGGTTTCTGCGGATAAACTCATCGATTTTTATGCGGAAAGCATCGAGCATCTTAGTGCCGCGAAAATTCCACTGGTAATAATCCATTGGCAGGCCGAAGTTCGTGGCAGTTACGACCAGGTTTTCGATAGGTTGCAAAAAGTAGTTACAGCGGCAACTGGCACCACAAAACTATTTTTTGTTGCCTCATCTCATCAGATTGAGCAGATTCCGATCATGCTCCGAGAAACAACCACCTGGCTTAACGATAGTCCGTGCGACGAGCTCAAGGAAACGCAAATTGACTGCTCCTACGTTCCTGAATACGAAGGGTGGGTGATTCAAAGGATTTTCGAAAATGCTAATCCAAGTCTAGCCGATTCTGCTGTGGGATCTGGCTGGCTAAGCGATCAATTGGCGAATGGATTTACCGGCTACATATTAAATCTAAGTCCTCCTAATGGGATCGCGAGGCAGCGCATGAGCAAAATCGGCTCGATAAACGCATTGCCAAATAAGCTGCGAGTTGCCATTGTTTCAGCAGAAATCGAACGTCAATCAGCAGGTGTCAAATCCAGTGATCACAGTGGCGCGAACGTCAAATTAAATGGCGTTAGAACCGTTTACGACCGCAGCATCGATGATGGTGCAGAGTCTCCACACAGTACGCCACTTCATGTGTTTTGGGCCATGATTGCACAAATGCTGGTAGATGAGAGCATGGTTCAAATTCCACCAGCAACCGCTGTGGTTACTTGGACAGCTTTATTGTGTGTCGCTCTTGGAGCAGTTATAGTTTTTGGCCATGCGCTGAGGGCTATTCTTGTTTTTTGTCTATTTGCCATTTTTGCTCCCTCTTTAAATGCCATGAACGTCAGATATTTCGGTTTTTATTGGCCCCTATTCGACAGTTTGTATTTCGGTGTTTTTGCACTAATGTCAGCAGGTTTGGTGCGATTGTCATGGATAACGATCCAGCGTTGGCGACTTGAAGCTCAGATGAATCTTCATGCGCATGTGACCGATATTAAATCGAATTTTGTTTCTCTCCTGAGTCATAATTTAAACACGCCTGTCGCTAAGATGCAGGGCATGCTCGATGTTCTGAGAAAGTCGGCTCGGAATATGCCAGATGCATCAAATATCAATGAGGCCGAGGCACTAACAGCTCAGCTAGAACTCACAATCCGCAGTGTCCTGATCGCTGCTGCCTTAGAGGAGGGGGTTCTTAGCGAAACGGCGCGACGACCTGATTACATTATGGCAGAGCTTTTGGGCATAGCCAGTCGCACCCTGCGGCGGCTTGGAATCACTGTTTCCATGAGGCCAATCGTAGCCAGTGATGAATCTCTAATCCTTCTGCCCCTTTCGTTTGACATGCGGGCTTTAAACGGAGCCCTATTGTCATTGGCGGCTCTTTTTTATCGCCGTCATGTTGTGGGGGAGGTGGTCGTAGCAGCTAAGTTAAGCCAGGACGAGAAGGGTGTCGTGTTTGCGTGGGAGTTCAGATCCAATGAGCTGTTTCCTTCCAAAGAAGTTATGGAGCAACTGACGGACGTTAGCCCTAAACAGATCCGCAAGGTTGGAGGCAGCGACTTCTTTGCCGAAGTTATGGCGGTTTTCGTGAATCTAGTGATTGGATGTTACGACGGAACTATAGATGCCAAAGCTGAGGGTGAAGGTGGAGCTATAAAACTGACTGTACGTCCCCGGTAGCTTTACTGCCGCGGCTTTTTAAGGGGGCGGTCGAGTGGATTCTCAGTTGGCACAGTTGTTGCGTAATTCACTGGGTTAGCCGCGACTTCCCGCGGCAGATACTGGCTAACCCGCTGACCCTTAAGCTTTAGGCGAAGGTACGAGGTGTTAGAAAGGTGACGAATGTATACTAAGAAGACAGCAAACGGTAAACAATTGAGACCAGAGGCGCCGCGCCCTCTTTCTAAAGTCGTCAACAAGCCAGCCTTCGTCGAGGTTACTGCCGACGAGAAGGAAGACGATGCAGAGGCAAACATGTGCCCCGGCTCGAGGGATGTCTGAGGAAATATCTAGTTGCGAGTACTTCTAGTCACTTTACGACCATTCAATGACTGCACTGGGCGGGCGTTGAACGGTACTAAATGAGAGAAATGCTCAAGCTGTTGATTAGATATGTTCAAAGGGTCCGTCAAAACATACCAATGAACGCCCTCCGTGCACGGGGGGTGAGTCAGAGATCCTTCGTATTGATAGTACTTGCGCCGATTTGGCAGCAGCCGTGCAGGATCTAAAGGTATCGGTTCTGCGGCAGTATCTCCCGTAGTTGGAATACTAGACCAGAGCCTACTTAGGTCCCTATTAGTCGATTGCTGCTCTAGGAATACGGCCAAAATCAGCACCTGCCCGTCTTGGCTTCGGTGAACAAATTGGAGCTCCATGTCGTAGGGGGCGCCAACAATCTTATGTTCGCTCGGGGCGTGAAAAACAACCGATTCGAGATCGTAACGGTCACCGTCGACTTCGACGAAGCTCCCAGTTTGCGGTTTCAGCAGGAGTCTACGGCCGTCATTGGTGAGTATCTGATCGCTCTCTTGGTAGTGAAACCTGATTGGTAATAATTTGGGGTTTGCGATTGGTCCGTCGATATCTATCGGTGATTGATGACGGCCGCGAGCACAGGATTCGTACTGTGTGCTCAGAGTTCCCCATCCGGAAGGTCCGGTACTGCCTTGGTAATTCCATTGCGGGGCTTTTGTTTCAGCGATGAGCGCCGTGTTTTTTTTTTAACTCAGGCTTGCTGGCCTTGGAGGGGGTGTGCTTAGTGGCTTGGCTGTCATGTTCACCATGCCCGGCTTTGGGGGAGGTGTGCTGCTCTGGCGTTTTTCCGGTATGCGCATGATCCTGGTCATCGTGCGACTTATGGTCACCGTGAGCATCGTTGCCATGTGAGTCGTGCCCATTATCGGAACTATGTTTTGTTTCCTGATGACCAGCGCCTTCGGAGTTCACATCGTGGGTTGATCCTTCATGGTGACCATCCGCATCGTGCGCCGTGTCCTCGTGATGCGCCGTGTCCTCGTGATGCGCCGTGTCCTCGTGATGCGCCGCGTCCCCGTGATGCGCCGCGTCCCCGTGACCGTCGTCTTGGTGGTGTTCGACTCCGTGGTTGGCTTCGCTATGACCTGCACCGTGGGGTAGATCTGCGATCTCCTCATCATCGTGACCGTGAGAGGTCCCGCCTGCCACCTTCACAACGCCGTAACCTACTCCATAGGTGACACCAGCAGCAGCAAGCGCGATGATCCAGGCCAAAATTTGGTCCATACCTTTCTTCATTGCCATACTGCAGTGCCTCCAAGCCGTAATGGATATTATATACTGATCTACTTAATTGGTGGTACCGAATCCCAGCTAATTGAACCAAAAGAGGAAATTACGGGTCTGAGCACGAAAATCACGTATCAACGGCGAAGAATTGATAAAGTTCCAATCTCACTTAATAATAACTGGTGTCATAGCCATTTAAATAGACCTCTTCAACAGGGCCAATCATGAGCAACTTCCTCGGCAAAAAGATTTGGATAACTGGTGCATCATCAGGAATAGGCGAGGCATTGGCCCATTTGCTCGATCAAAAGGGTGCGAGTCTTATTCTGTCGTCAAGGGACGAATTAAAGCTAAATGATGTACGAAATTCATGCCAACGCCCTGAACGCCATGTGGTAGTCCCATTAGATTTGGAGTGTTACCAGGAGCTGGGAACTGTCGCGACCTATGTATGGCAAGAGTATGGTCCTATTGATATTTTAATAAATAATGCCGGTGTATCTCAACGTTATCAGGTACATGAAGGAGAGATCGAGCTCGATGCCAAGATAATGAATGTAAATTTTTTTGGTACCATCGCCCTGACCAGGCCGATACTTCGTAAGATGCTGGAAATTAATTCAGGTCATATAGCTGTAGTCTCAAGCGTTCTCGGTTTGTTCGGTATCCAATCCAGAAGCGCCTACAGTGCAAGCAAACATGCATTGCGAGGGTATTTTGAAAGTCTCAGAAACGAGATTGCAAACTCTGGCATCGCTCTAACGATGATTTACCCTGGTTATGTGAAGACTAATGTGTCGCAAAACGCAGTAACAGCGACAGGTGAAATCTATGGTGTTATCGATAAACAGCATAGTAATGCAATGTCTTCAATTGAGTGTGCCGAAAAAATTATTGTCGCCTTACAGCAAAAACAGCCAATGGTCGTCTTTGGCGGTAAACTTGAAATGCTCAGTGTGCACCTGGCAAAATACTTGCCAAAAATATTTAGATTTCTGTCAGTCCGGATTAAAGTTTGAATTTCTTTTTTTAAGTTTGAACAAATATAGGCATGGCTATTGGCTTTTTCTTTTCGGATAGCTGTTGATTGTGCCACCACACATAGATTTTGACTAAGTGAGCAAGCCGGTCAATGCGTTTTGTTGTGGTCCACGTCCTACGAGCCAGTCGCTTGATGCGATCTCTGAACATTGCACAAGTATGATTGAGTGCAAAAATTGGATCATGCCCTCCGCGCTTTAATTCTCCCTGTCCAACTGATCTGCTGCGGCGACCTTTGTACACATTATGGTTCAAATTGGGGCCAAAAACTTTCCTTATACAAGGCGGATATCTTGAGCATTTGTCGGACTTCAATAGCTGGAGATGAGGGCAGAGTCTCTTCACTTCTTCGAGCACCCGAATCATAGCTTGTTTGCGGAGATCTGGCCTAAAGCCATATTTCTTCTTGGAAATCTGAGATAGTTTTCCGTGGCACGGCATAATAGCAACTTCAGCAGAGATGATGCGGCGAGATTTTTCATCGACTGCTACAGCAATGGAAACTGGTTTACACTTACTGTGTTCAAAGGTTTCCATCTCGTCGACCTGCACAGTTGATATAAGAGAACTATCGTTATTTATATCGAGACAGGTTGTTGCATTAAGTTCGTATTTAGCTTGTTTACCTAACCGAACAAGTTTTCTCGCTACTGTTATTGGGGAGCAATTTAGATGTCTTGCAATACCTCTTTGAGATACGCCCTCCATCAATAGTCGTAATACTTTCTGCGTTAGGTGAGGTTTGCGCTCGCGATAATTAAGAGATGAGGTTTGCTCCGAGAATTTGGTGCAGCAGTTTCGGCACAAATATCGTTGTACGACCTTTTTGCGACCGCTTTTTCTACGGTAATAACCGCAATTCACGAAAGAGTGAGGTTGGTCCTTGCACTTCGGGCACATTGCTCGTCCTCATTAAACGGAGAAGCAAAGCTGCCATAACAAGATCGCAAAGTGAAAAGACATCCTTGGACATGTCTCTACTGATCTATTTGGTTGGTCTTGATGCGCCCTAAGATTCTAAAAAAAATACAAAAAACCAGCCTGGTGAATGCCCTTGATTCAGATCAGGCTGGGTTGTTGAATTTACGTCCTTAACGGGTGATTTTCACCACCCAAATAGACCAGTAATTACCGGGCAAGCCACAGTTGATTGTTGTAGTTATGGTGTAGGCTAACTGCTGCTCTCATGGATTGGATGCGGCGCTCAGCGACGACGTCGGATGCTTTGTGGGTTGGTAGGCCCTGACGTTCTGATTCAGCAAAAACTTCGAGCAGCGTGTTGTAGATACTCCCAGCTTGACGTTTTGCCGCTTCTGCGTTGTAACCCTTCAATTCATGGAATACGTTAATCACACCACCAGCATTAATAACGTAGTCTGGGGCATATAAGATGCCTTTTTCCCTCAACTGTTGGCCGTGTCTTGATTCGTCAGCCAGCTGATTATTGGCGCCACCAGCCACAATTGTCGCCTTAATCTCAGGAATAGTTTTGTCGTTTAGCACTGCACCTAAGGCGCAGGGAGCAAAGACATCCACATCAGCCGTGTGGATCGCCTTCACGTCAGATACTTTCGCACCATACCGCTCTGCCATGCTTCGTACCCGTGCTTCATCAATGTCGGCTACAACGAGTTGAGCGCCCGCTGCATGAAGATAGCCACAAAGATAGCGACCAACTGCTCCTGCTCCCTGCACGGCCACTCTAAGGCCATGCAGATTGTCTCTTCTTAGCTTGTGCTCGACACACGCGCGAATACCATGGAACACGCCTAGCGCCGTAACTGGCGACGGGTCACCGGATCCATCGCGGTTGGCAAGACCGCTTACGTAGCGGGTTTCCATCGCAACGTAGTCCATGTCTTGCGTGTTGATATTCACATCTTCGGCCGTTATGTATCGGCCCCCTAGATTGTTAATGAATCTTCCAAATGTCCTAAAAAGGGCCTCTGACTTCACCTTCTTGGGGTCGCCGATTATGACAGCCTTGCCGCCGCCCAAGTTAAGTCCAGCAACAGCGTTTTTATAGGTCATTCCTCGCGATAGCCGCAGAACGTCCGTAAGAGCATCTTCGTCTGATTCGTAGTTCCACAGTCGACACCCACCAAGCGCCGGTCCCAACGTTGTATCGTGGATGGCGATAATGGCGCGCAGACCTGTCGCCTTGTCCTGCACGAACACGACTTGCTCATGACCCATGGCGCCTACTTGGTCAAACATTCCCATCGCTAATCCTTCCTGCTTAAAGAATTGCTATAATAATCTGAGCTCTTGGCTCTGTTGAATACCTGTCCAACGTTCACTATGCAACGCCCAGTTTCGAGGTCCAGATGCTGCGGATAACCGTGAATAATTGCCACACAATAGCCAACATTCCTCCTGAATACAAGAAAGCCTGGAAGATTGGCTTTATATTGGCTGGCTGGCTAATTTTGAGTTTGGTCGCACCATTAGGTCTTGCTGCAGCCTTGCCTGTGTCAATTGCTTGGGACGTACCCCTTGAGAACGGGGAGACCTACGACCTAGAAATTGCCGACTCTCCTGGATTTGCCACGGTACTGCTGCGTACTTTGGTTCGAAGTAGTGGTTACTCTTGGAATGCACCGCGAGAGGGTGTTTACCACTGGCGGCTCATGAGGCCCGGAAGTGAATCGATAGGCACCAGTGGAGTCGAAGTGAGTGCGCTTGCCTCTGGCTCATTCGTAGTCATTGATCCAGCTCTTGAGCGCGTCGGGATAGCAAAAATCAGTTGGCAGCCGGTTCAGGGCGCTGACCGTTACAAGGTGTATTTGCAAGAAAACGCTATAAAACCCCGAATCATGACTCTTACTACGAATTCATTGGTGGTTCCGAAATCTAAGTCAGTCATAGTTTTGGAGGTCGTGCCGTTTTTCAAGGAAGTGCGCACAACACGAAATTACCAGTTAACGCCGAGTTTAACTCTCGATTCAGGCTTGCCACCACCACCACCAGCACCGCCACCTCCCCAGGTACAAGCTCCAGAGCCCCTGAAAAGAAC
>Ga0078894_10000925_pt1 | contig 21122 bp, 22 predicted proteins | sample LauGreSu1BDMLBSD_2_FD_67506 | JGI IMG/M metagenome (GOLD analysis project Ga0078894, IMG submission 67506) | Freshwater lake microbial communities from Lake Michigan, USA - Su13.BD.MLB.SD (version 4) (version 4) | ecosystem: Environmental > Aquatic > Freshwater > Lake | place: Lake Michigan... | reverse complement strand
GCCGGCGTGTTCGACCGCGCGGTGATGCATGTGCCGATCGAGACTGCGCGCGAGGCGCGCGAAGTGGCGCGCCGCCTGGGCGCCGACTGCGCGGTGGCCATCGGTGGCGGCTCTACCACCGGCCTGGGCAAGGCCATTGCGCTGGACTCGGGCCTGCCCATCATCGCGATTCCGACCACCTACGCCGGCTCGGAAATGACGCCGGTCTTTGGCATCACCGAAGGCGGCATCAAGAAAACCGGCAAGGACGCCAAGGTGGTGCCACGCGCGGTCATCTACGACCCCGAACTCACGCTCAGCCTGCCGGCGGCCATGAGCCTGACCAGCGGCATCAACGCGATTGCGCATTCGGCTGAGGGCCTCTATTCGGCTGACCGTAATCCGGTGATCGACTTCATGGCGCGCGACGGCATCGCCGCCCTGGGCCGGGCACTGCCGGCCATATGCCGCGACCCGCGCGACATGCAGGCCCGCACCGATGCGTTTTACGGCGCCTGGCTGTGCGGCATCGTCATGGGCAGCGTGGGCATGGCCCTGCACCACAAGCTCTGTCATACCCTGGGAGGCACCTTCAACCTGCCCCATGCCGAGACGCACACTGCGGTGCTGCCGCATGCCCTGGCCTACAACGCACCGGCTGCGCCCGAAGCCATGGCCAAGATCGCCCAGGCCCTGGGCGGCAGCAGCGGCCCGGCGGCGGTGTTCGACCTGGCCAAGAACAACGGTGCGGCGGTTGCCCTGCGCGACTTGGGCCTCAAAGAGACCGATCTGGACAAGGCCTGCGACATTGCGGTGCAGAACCAGTACCCCAACCCCCGGCCGCTCGACCGCACGGCGCTGCGCCAGCTGTTTCAGAACGCCTGGGAGGGCGTGAGGCCGGACTGAGGTTGGCGCTTGTTTTTTGCTGCGGATGGCGTGTTGGCGAGCTTGGGGTGTGCCCGGCCGGCTCATGCTGGGGTACCAGAAATCGCCGGCCGGGCACACCCCAAGCCAGACTGCTCACGGCCGCGCCAGTCTGGGTTTCTAACCTTGCTGCCGTGTGAGTTGGGGCAGGGCCGGGAGCCGATTTCTGGTACCCCAGCATGAGGCTCCCGGCCCTGCCCCAACTCACACCGCCACCTCCTCGAAATCCCGGGGTGTGTGACCCCTCATACCCCAAACCGCCCGGTCCACTTGCGCTCGTAGTCCATGCGGGCGAAGTGTTCGACCATGAAGTCAATGAAGGTGCGCACCTTGGCTGAGAGGTGCTTGCGGCTGGGGTAGGCTAAGTTGATGGTCAGGCGGGGCAGGTCCCAGTCGTCGAGTACGGGTACCAGGCGGCCGGCGACGATGTCGTCGTAGAGGATGTAGGTGGGCTGGACCAGGATGCCCAGACCGTCCAGGGCCGCGGCGCGCAGGATTTGACCGTCGTTGGATTCGAGTAGGCCCTTGACGGTGAGCGTGCTGCTCAGGCCGGCCTTGGAAAACCGCAGTTCGTTGGGGTTGTTGGCATGGGTATAGATCAGCAGCTTGTGCTGCTGCAGATCTTCCAGCGATTGCGGCGTGCCGTATCTGGCCAGGTAGCCGGGCGAGGCAGCCATCAAGCGGCGCGTCTCGGCCATGCGGCGGATGGTGATGTTGGAGTCAGGCTCGGACTCGCGGTTGCGGATGGCCACATCGATGTTGTTGTCGATGATGTCCAGATAGCGGTTGGCCGCCTCCAGATGCACCTGCACATTGGGGTAACGCTGGGTGTATTCACGCAGCAGTGGCGCCACATGGTGCATTGCAAATGAGAGCGAGGCGGTCACCCGCAGGATGCCGGTGGGGTTGAGCGCGGTGGCGTTGACCGCCGACTCCGCGTCGCGCAGGTCAGAGACGATGGTGCGGGCCCGGCTGTGAAACTCTCGGCCGGTGTCGGTCAGGTACAGGCGCCGGGTGTTGCGCTCGACCAGGCGCGCGCCGAGCCGGGCCTCCAGCGCCGCCAGGTGCCGGCTGGCGGCGGCATTGGACAGTTGCAAGGCCTCGGCTGCACGGCTCAAGCTGCCGGTTTCGGCCACTTGCACAAAAAGTTCGATTTCGGTCCAGCGGTCCATAGGGTAGGGTCGGCGCGCAGTTTGTTCGGTCGGCCGGGCAGGGCCGGGGGAGATTGTGTCGCTTTATTCCATTTGGCGGAAATGTCATTTGCGACTGCGGTATTTTTCTTCCGGTTTTGAAAATCTATAGTCCCGTTTGCTAAAAAAACCAGCAGCGGGGACAGGCTTTTGCGCAATTTGAACCAGGAGACCATCACCCAGGCCGTTATCGCGCGCCTGGCGCAGACGCCGGATGCGCGTCTGAAGGAGCTGATGACCAGCCTGGTGCAGCACCTGCACGCCTTCGCCCGTGAGACCCGGCTGACCGAGCCGGAGTGGCAGATGGGCATCGAGTTTCTGACGGCGGTGGGGCACAAGTGCAGCCCGACGCGGCAGGAGTTTGTGCTCTTGTCCGATGTGTTGGGCCTGTCGACGCTCATGGTGGCCATGAACCACGACAAACCGGTCGGCTGCACCGAATCAACGGTGCTCGGCCCTTTTTATGTGGCCGATGCGCCGCGTTTGCCCGACGGGGCCGACCTGGCCCGCGGCGCGCCGGGCCAGCCCTGCCTGGTGCGCGGCCGGGTTTGCGCCCTCGATGGCGCGGCGGTGGCCGGCGCGGAGGTGGAGTTCTGGCAGTCTGACGCCGAAGGCCGCTATGACGCGCAATATGAAGACCTGGACGAGCACCGAGCCCGTGGCGTGCTCAGCAGCGGCAGCGACGGCCGGTTTGAGCTGCGCACCGTGCTGGCCCTGCCGTATCCGGTGCCGGTCGACGGACCGGTTGGGCAGCTGCTGGGCGCCATCGGCGGCCATCCCTGGCGGCCGGCGCACATGCATTTCAAAATCAGCGCGCCCGGCTACGAACCGCTGACCACCCATGTTTATCGGCAAGACGACCCTTACCTGGACAGCGATGCGGTCTACGGTGTGCGGCAGTCGCTGATTGCACCCTGGGTGGACGACGGCCAGGGACTGCACCGGATTGAATTTGATTTCGTGCTTCAGCGGAGAGCCCTGTGATTTTCACCTTCATCTTGATTGACAAGCCCGATACCCAGGCGCTGCGCCATCGTCTGCGTCCTGAGCACAAGGCTTACTTGGGCCAGGTGGGTCAGCGCATTGCCTTTGCCGGCCCCTTGGTCGCCGATGACGGGCAGACCATGCTGGGCAGCTTGTTGGCCATCGACTTTGAATCGCGCGACGCAGCCCATGCTTGGCTGGCCGACGAGCCCTTTACCCGCGCGGGCTTGTACGGCAGCACCACCGTTCATGCTTTTGTGAACCTGTGGCCGCAAAGCGCTGGCTTTGCGCCCCAGGTCTGAGCCGGAGAAGCGCTTGATCAAGCACATCGTCATGTGGAATTTGCGCGGCGACACGGACCAGGCCAAGGCGCGCGCCGTCGAGGTGCTCAAGCGCAGCTTCGAGTCTTTGCGCGGGCGCATTCCGGGTCTGCTGCATCTGGAAATCGGGGTCGATTCCAGCCGCATCGACTATGCCTGCGATGTGGTGCTTTACTCGGAATTCGAGTCGCAAGCCGCGCTCGATGCCTATGCGGTACATCCCGAGCACCAGCGGGTCAAACAAGAGTTGGCCGACCTGCGCATTGCGCGTCACCAAGTCGATTACCGGGTCGAGCCGGTCTGAATTCAAGGAGTCACAGCGATGGATCAAGCCATGCACGATGAGTTGGAAATCCGCCAGATGGTCGAGCGTTGGGCCGTCTGGCGCGATGCGGGCGACTGGGACCGTTTTGCCACCGTCTGGCACCCTGACGGGGTGATGATGGCGACCTGGTTTCAGGGGCCTTTCAAGGACTTCATCCGCGTCACCCAGGAGGGCTGGGCCAAGGGCGTGAGCATTTTGCATTTCCTGGGCGGCAGCGCGGTCGAGGTGGCGGGTGACCGCGCAATTGCCCAGACCAAGATGACGATTTCCCAGCGTGGTATGGTCGAGGGGGCCGACGGCCCGGTCCTGTGCGACGTGGTGTGTACCGGCCGCTTTTATGATTTTGTGAGCCGGCATGAAGGGCGCTGGAAGTTGCTGCACCGTCAGCCCATCTACGAAAAAGACCGCATAGACCCGGTCGATCCGGTGGCGGTGCTCAAGCTCGATCAGCAGGCCCTGGCCAGCTACCCCGAGGGCTATCGCCACCTGGCCTATATTCAGACCCGCATCGGCTACAAGGTCAAGATGGACATGCCCATGCTCAAGGGCGCCGGGGTGCAGGATCTTTATCAACGCGGCAGCCGCTGGCTGGCCGGCGGTGCGCTCGAGCGCTGAAGCAGACTCTGTTTATCAGGAGACAAAAATCATGAACAAGCGATCTTTCAACAAAGCACTGCTTATCGGCTGTCTCGGCGCCATGAGCGGCGGGCTCGCATGGGCCCAAGCTTTTCCGAGCAAGCCCCTGCGTGTGGTGGTGCCTCAGCCGCCTGGCGGCGGTTTTGATGTGGTGGGCCGCTTGCTGGCGGATCGCCTGGGCAAGGCCATGGGCCAAAGCGCGGTGGTGGAAAACCGACCCGGCTCGGGCACCTTGGTCGGCACCGACTTGGTGGCCAAGGCGCCGGCCGATGGCTATACCTTGCTGGTCGGCTCGGTCTCCAATTTGGCGCTCAATCCGGGCCTGTACCCCAACATTCCCTACGACAGCCTGCGCGACTTCGAGCCGGTGGGTCTGGCGGTGGCCTACAGCTACACCCTGGTGGCGCGCAAGGATTTACCCTTTGCCAATCTGCGCGAGCTCATTGCCTACGCCAAGGCCAATCCGAAGAAGCTGACCTACGCCTCCGGCGGCAGTGGCTCGGGACAGCATGTGCTGGCTGCAGCCCTGTGGAACCTGGCCGGCGTCGAGGCGGTGCATGTGCCCTATCGGGGTGCGCAGGCGGCCTACCAGGACCTGCTGGGCGGTCGCGTCGACGTGTTTTTCGATCTTTCGCCGACCGCAAGGCCGCAGGTCGAGTCGGGCAATCTGCGGGCCCTGGTGGTCTCGGGCAGTTCCCGCTTGCCCTTTCACCCCGAAGTCCCCACGATTCTTGAAACCGGCGTGGCCAACCTGGATCTGGAGTCTTGGTTCGGCCTGTTCGTACCGAGCAAGACACCGGCCGATGTGCAGGAGCGCCTGCGCAGTGAACTGGCGCGCATCATTGCCGCGCCCGATCTGGTGGAGACTTTCCGCAAGGCTGGCGGCAAGCCGCTGGCGCTCAGCGCCGAGCAGGCGCGCTCGCTGGTCAAGCGCGATGTGGACCGCTGGTCCAAGATCACCCGCGACCTGGGCATTAAGGCCGAGTGAGTTTCTTTCGCTGACCGATACTCCCCAGGTTTTTCCGCGGCCGCTAAGCTGCTTGTTTTTTAACCCTTCTAGGAATTGATCTGCCATGCCTATTTCTGACGTCAGCCTCGACCAGCTGTTCCGCAAGGCCCGCACCGCCAACGGCTTTACTGACAAGCCGGTTCCCGCCGACCTGCTCAAGCAGGTTTACGAGCTGGCCTGCATGGCGCCGACCTCGATGAACACCCAGCCCACCCGCTATGTGTTCCTGACCACGCCAGAGGCTCGCGAGCGCATCATTGCCGCCCTGTCACCGACCAATGTGGACAAGACCCGCTCGGCACCGGTTTGCGTGATCGTGGCCACCGACACCCGTTTTTATGAGCACATGCCCAAGATCTGGCACCGGCCGGAAGCGCAGGCGATGTTCGAGGGCAATCCAGCCATGGCCTCTGCCACCGCAACCCGTAACAGCACCCTGGGTGGCGCTTATTTCATCATGGCGGCTCGCTCCCTGGATCTGGCTTGCGGCCCAATGAGCGGCGTCGATCTGGCCAAGGTCAATGCCGAGTTTTTCCCGGACGGTCGCTATCAGGCCAATTTCCTGATCAACCTGGGCTACATGGACGAGAGCAAGCTGTTTGAGCGCAATCCGCGCCTGAGCTTCGAGCAGGCCTGCCAGGTCCTCTGAGGCCGTCAAGCCGGTAGCAGCCAGTCAGCGCAATTCATCATCAACGGGAGGTAAGAAGTGAAAATCGGAAAAAGCATCGTTCCCCACACCGCCATCAGCACATCCAACGAGCAGCGCATCGTGGTGCGGGGGCTGGACTTGTCGCGTGATCTGATCGGCAAGGTTAATTTCGGCGACTACTTTTTCCTCCTGCTGACTGGGCAGATGCCCGATGCGGCGACCAGCGCGCTGGTCAACGCCACCATGGTGGCCATCGCCGAGCACGGCTTGGTGCCCAGCAACCAGGCCGCGCGCATGACTTTGGCTGCGGCGCCCGATGCGATGCAAGGGGCGGTCGCCGCCGGCATCCTGGGCGCCGGTTCGGTGGTGCTTGGCGCTTCGGAGACTGCCGGCAAGCTGTTCTTGCGGGTCGAAGCGGAGGCGGCTGCCCGTCACGGCGGTGACCTCAAGGCAGCCGCCAAGGCGGTGGTCACCGACCTTCGCGCGAACAAGCAGATCGTGCCCGGCTACGGTCACCCTGAACACAAGACAGCCGATCCGAGGGTGGGCGCCTTGTTCAATCTGTCGGCCCAGGTCGGTGGCGGCCAGAAATATGTGGAACTGGCGCGCATCATCGAGTCGGTGATCCCCGAGGTTACTGGCAGGGAGCTGGCCATGAACGTCTCCGGGGCCATCCCGGCGGTGCTGATGGGCGTCAATTTCCCGGTGACCGCGCTCAAGGGCGTGCCGATGCTCGCGCGCGTGGCCAGTTTGATTGCTCACCTCAATGAAGAGATGGCTGACCCCATCGGTTTTGCACTGGCCAACCATGCGGTGTCCCAGCAGCAATACACCGGCACCCCTGTGAAGGATTGAACATGGTTCAGGTACTCAAAGACATCAAGGTCGTCGAGCACGGCACCTTCATCACTGGCCCCTTTGCGGGCATGATGCTGGCGGATCTGGGCGCCGACGTGGTCAAGGTTGAACTGCCTGGCACCGGCGACCCCTTCCGGGCCTACCGGGGCGAGCTCTACAGCCCGCACTTTCAATCGGTCAACCGCAACAAGCGCTCGATCACCCTCAACACCAAGGACGCGGCCGAGCTTGCGCGCTTTGACGAGATGATCGCGCAGGCTGATGTCTACATCCAGAATTTCCGCCCGGGTGTGGCCGAAAAGCTCGGCTCTGGTTATGAACGTCTGAAGAAAATCAATCCGCGCCTGATTTACTGCGCCATCAGCGGCTTTGGCCGTGACGGCCCTTACCGCGACCGGCCCAGTTATGACTCGGTGGCGCAGGCCTACAGCGGATTTCTCGGCTTGCTGGTCAATCCCAACGATCCGCGGGTGGTGGGTCCGGCCCTGGCTGACGCGATGACCGGCTTTTACTCGGCCTACGGCATCCTTGGCGCTTTGCATGAGCGCAACGTCTCCGGCAAAGGCCGTCTGGTTGAGGTCTCAATGATCGAGGCGATGACGCACTTCAACCTCGATGCCTTTACCCACCTGTTTACCATCGGCCAGGTGGTCGATCCCTTCAGCCGGGCGCGCGTTTCTCAGTCCTATGTGCTCGAGTGCTCGGATGGCAAGTGGGTGGCGCTGCATATGTCCTCGCCGCCCAAGTTCTGGGAAGGCCTGGCCAAGGCCATGGACAAGCCGGACATCTTCGAGGATCCGCGCTTTGCCACCCGCGAAGCGCGCACCGACAACCAGGAGGCGATGATTGAGGTGCTGCAGGCGGTGTTCAAGCACCGGACCCGCACCGAATGGTGCAACCGCCTGCTGGCCGAGGATGTGCCGCATGCGCCGATGTACAACTCGGCCGAGGTGCCCGAAGACCCGCAGATCAAGCATCTGCAGATGTTTGTCGAGGCACCTTCACCCGTCAAAGGCGTGTTCAAGACGGTGCGCTCACCCGTCACCTATGACGGCGAGCGTCCGCTCAGCGTGACCGCTCCACCGTTGCTGGGTCAGCACAATGAAGAGTTCAAGACAGGCTGGCCAGCGCGGCCCGCAAAGTGAACAGGACCGCATGATGGTGCATTCGTCTCCGCGCAGAACTGCTTTGGCCGTTCTGGCCTTGGCCCTGGTAGCCGGGCTTGTTCAGGCACAGGACTTTCCCACCAAGCCGATTCGCATGGTGGTGCCTTTTGGTGCCGGCACCACCACCGACATCGTCGGCCGCGTCATGGCCGAAGGCATGGCACGAACCCTCGGCCAGCCCGTCGTGGTGGAAAACCGTGCGGGGGCCGGCGGCGGCATTGGTGCGGAGGCGGTGGCCAAGTCGGCGGCCGACGGCTACACCATCTTGATGGGCACGGTGGGCACGCACGCCATCAATGCCACGCTGTTCAAGAAGCTGGCCTACGACCCGCAGCGCGACTTTGCGCCCGTGGCTTTTGCCGGCTACACCCCCACATTGCTGGTGGTCTCCGGCTCCTCACCGGCCAAGTCGCTCAAGGACCTGGCCGACCAGGCCCGTCGTCCCGACGGCCGGGTGAGTTTTGCGTCGGCCGGCAATGGCACCTCTGGCCATCTCGCTGGCGAGCTGCTCAAGGCCAGGCTGGGTGGTGAGATGACCCACGTCCCCTACAAGGACGGTGCTTTGGCGCTGTCCGATGTCATGAGCGGGCAGGTGCAGTTCATGTTCTATCACCCCGCCGCTGCGCTGCCGCACGTCAAGAGCGGCAAGTTGCGGGCCTTGGGTGTCTCGAGCGCCAAGCGCAGCCCGGCCGCGCCCGAGGTGCCCGCGATCGCCGAGGCCGGCTTCGACTTTGATCTGGTGGCCTGGTTCATGGTTTACGCGCCAGCGGCAACGCCTGCGCCGGTGCTGGCGCGTCTGCGCGATGCCGCGGCCCAGACTTTGGCCAATGCTGACATTGCAAGCCGGCTCAAGGCCCAGGGGCTCGAGCTCAGTGCGATGCGCGCCGAAGAGATGACGGCCTTTGGCCGCAGCGAGTTGGCCAAGTGGGCCGAGTTGGTCAGGCGATCGGGCGCCCAGGTGGATTGAACCCGCGTTTTCATTTTTCAACTGCAATAGGAGACTCCCATGAAGAAAATCGATCGACGCTCGGTGCTGGCGGCTGGCGCTGCCAGTGCCGCCCTGGCGATGACCCCCAGCGCCCGCGCGCAAGGCGCGCCGATTCGCATCGGCAGCACCCTGGCCCTGACCGGTCCCTTGTCGGCCACCGGTCTGACCCACAAACTGGTGGGTGATATTTATGTGGAGCAGCTCAACGCGCGCGGTGGCTTGCTCGGTCGCAAGGTCGAGTGGATCTGCCGGGACGACCAGTCCAAGCCGGATCTGGCCCGCACCTTGTATGAGCAGTTGATTACTACCGACAAGGTCGAACTCATCATGGGGCCGTATGCCACTGGCGCCATCTTGTCGGCCATGGGCGTGGCCCAGCGCTACAACAAGGTCTTGGTGCATCACACCTTTGGCATTCCCTCGCTGGCCAAGTACGACATGCACTTCCCGGCCTGGTCGCTGGGCCCGACGCCCCAGGCCACGGTGCCCAACACCTTGTTCGACATGCTGGCGGCTTCGCCTAAGCCGCCCAAGACGATTGCCATCGTCACCAGCAAGTTCCCGTCCATCCACTTCCTCTCGCTGGGCGGGCGCGAAGTGGCCAAAAAGCGTGGCCTGCAGGAGGTGCTGTTCCTCGAGTGGGAATTTGGCAACCGCGATTTCGGCCCGATCGCCGCGCGCATCAAGGACTCCAAGCCCGATCTGGTCTGGGTCGGTGACATCGGCCTGGAAGGCAATATGTTGCTCGACGCGATGAAGAAGATCGACTACACGCCGCCGATGAACTTCCATCTCTATCCGGCCCCGGGCCCGATGTCCAAGTCCCCAGAAGGCCGTGGCGCCATGTCGCTGACCATCTTTGAAGAGCACCAGCCTTTCCTGAGCAATCAGGCCGGCGCGCAGTTCGTCAAGGTATTCAATGAGCGGGCCACCGCCGCCAAGCTGGCCGACACCAGCGTGGAGACGCAGGCGGCTGCCTCCTATTCGGCTTGGCAAATTTTGGAAGCGGGCGTCAAGGGTGCCAACAGCCTGGACGACAAGGCCATCGCCGCCTTCATCAAGGGCAACCGCATCGACACCATCCATGGCCGCCTGCGCTTTGATGGGCCGAACAACTACGGCGATGACCTGATGAAGATCAAGCAGGTGCAAAACGGCAAATGGCAGGTGGTCTGGCCCCAGCAGTTCGCCGCGCCTGGTACCAAGCTGCAACTCAAGTAACTGAGTGCGGGTCGATCTTTAGAAAACCAGAGCAGGGCACCTATGACGCTTCCGAGCTTGAATTTACTGTTGCAGTCCATCCTCTCGGGGGTCTTCATCGGTGCCCTCTATGGTTTGATCGGCCTTGGGCTGGGTCTGACCTGGGGCTTGCTGCGCCAGATCAACCTGTCGCATTTCGGTCTGGTCTTCCTGGCCGCCTATCTGAGTTATCAGATGGCCACGGTCGGCCAGATCGATCCCTTGCTGGCCCTGCTGGTGCTGCCGCCGCTGTTTTTTCTGTTCGGTGCGCTCATGCAGTGGGTGCTGTCGAAGTTTTCGATCACGCCCTTCAATTCCTTGCTGGCCACCTTTGGTTTGACGGTGGTGCTCGAGTCCATCATCCAGGGCATCTGGACGGCCGATTTCCGGCGCCTGGAGTCTGGTTACAACGACCTCAAGTTCAAGGTCTTTGGCCTGTTCGTGCCGGTGCCTGAATTGATTACCTTTTGCCTGGCCGTCGGCATTGCAGTGGCCATCTGGGCGGCCATGCGGTACACCGACCTGGGCAAGGCCTTGCGGGCGATGGCTGAAGACGGCCCGATCGCGGCGGCCTTTGGCATCAATCAGAAGGGCCTGTCCCTGATTCTGGCGGGCGTCTGCGCCGCGCTGGCGGCCATAGCTGGAGTCTGTCTGGCCCTGACGTTCACGCTGGCGCCTTCGCAGATATTTGCCTGGGTAGGCGTGGTGTTTGCCGCGGTGATGCTGGGCGGGCTCGGCAGTCCGCTGGGGCCGCTGGTGGCGGGCATCATCATCGGCGTGAGCGAGGCCATCACCATGGCGGTGGCCTCACCTTCATGGGCGCCGATCGTCTCCTTCTCCCTTCTCATCATCATGCTGCTGCTGCGGCCCGGAAAGGGCTGATCGCCATGAACAAGACGTTTTCCGGCATCCTGGCCGCTGGCGCGCTACTGGCCGTCGTGCCCTGGCTGGGCTTGCCCGCCTTCTACGAGTCTTTCCTCTACCTCATCGCGCACTGGGTGATCCTGGCCATGTCCTGGAACATCCTGTCGGGCTATTCGGGTTATTTCTCCTTTGGCCATGGCGTGTTCTATGGCGTGGGCATGTATGCCACGGCGGGCCTGGCTGGCAAGCTTGACTGGCCTTTCTTGGCCACCTTGCCGATGGCCGTGCTGATCCCCGCCGTCCTGGGCGTGTTGCTCGGCGCTGTGGTGTTTCGGGTCAAGGCGGTGCGTGGCGAGCTGTTTGCGCTTTTGACGCTGGCGGTCACCTTCGTGGTGGCCACCATCATCATCAACACCCGTATCGATGGCGGCCCCGGCGTTTATTTGATGTCCGTGGCAGTGCCCAAGTTCGGACCCTCGGCCTCGTCGTCGCTGTACCTGATGGCGCTCACTGGCGCGGTGCTGACGGCACTGATTGCCTATAAGGTTCAGCAGTCCAAGCTGGGCGTGGGCCTGTCGGCCATCCATGACGACGAAGATGTGGCCGAAGTCATGGGTGTGCCCACCTACGGCTATAAGTTGCTGGCTTTGGCTCTTTCGAGTGGCCTGGCGGGCCTGGCCGGTGGTATTCATGCGCTGTTCGTGCAGTACGTCACCGTCGGTGAGACTTTCAACATCACCGTGCCGCTGACGGTGGTGTTGATGAGCTGCCTGGGCGGCTCGCGCCACTGGGCCGGTCCTGCAGTCGGGGCGGTGCTGATCACTTCGATGCTGTATTTTTTTACCGCTGGCAACAACCCCGTCTTGGGCAAGGCCTTGGTGGGCGTGGTGCTCATCGTGGTGATTTTGTTCATGCCCAACGGCGTGATGGGTTACTTCATGAAGCGCCGCGCGCAGGCGGCCGCGCGCCGCAGCCGTGAAATCGAGCAGAGCCTAGGTTCGGTTGTGCATGCGGGCTTGACGCCCGAGGCGGCCAAGGCGCCAGCTGCGCAGGTGCCGGCCGCCGAGCCCAGCGGTCAAACATTGCTGGAGGCGCGCGGTTTGTCCAAGGCCTTCAAAGGCGTGCAGGCGCTCAGTGAAGTCGATCTGCAGGTCTACAAGGGCGAGATCCTGGGTCTGCTGGGCCCGAACGGTTCTGGCAAGTCGACCTTCATCAATGTGGTCAGCGGTCACTATGCGGCCACGGGCGGGACCTATGCCTTCGAAGGGCGTGAGCTGGTGGGCAAGGCGGCCCACGAGGTGGCGCAGTCTGGCATTGCCCGCACCTATCAAATCCCGCGGCCTTTCATGAACATGACGGTGCTGGAAAACGTCATCCTGTCGGCCATGTTTGGCGGGGCAGCCATGAGCCGGCCGCGGGCTACCGAAGAAGCCAAGCGCTGCTTGGAGTTCACCGGTTTGGCGCATAAGGCCGACAGCCTGCCCGACGACCTGAATCTGCATCAGCGCAAGTTCCTGGAGTTGGCGCGGGCGCTGGCCGCCCGCCCGCGCCTGGTGCTGCTCGACGAGGTGCTCTCGGGCATGACGCCCAGCGAGATCGATGAGGCGATTGTGCTGATTCGGCGTATTCGCGACCAGGGTGCCACCATCGTCTTTGTTGAGCATGTCATGCGCGCGGTTATGGCGCTTTGCGACCGGGTGGCGGTGCTCAATCACGGCAAGCTCATTGCGGTGGGCCCGGCCAAGCAGGTGATGAGTGATCCGCAAGTTGTCAGCGCTTACCTGGGGAAGCCCCATGCTTGAAGTCAAACAAATCGCGGTCAACTACGGCGCCGCCCCGGCCCTGTGGGATGTGTCCATCACCTGCGGTGACACGGAGTTGGTCAGCGTGGTTGGTCCTAACGGCGCCGGCAAGACCACCCTCATCAACGCGGTGGCCGGTTTGCATTCGGTCAAGAGCGGGGCACTGCGCTTTGGGGGCCAGGACATCACCCGTCTGGCCAGTCATCGGTTCTGCGAGGCCGGTATCGCCATCGTTCCCGAGGGTCGACGCCTGTTCACCCAAATGACCGTGTTGGAAAACCTTGAGTTGGGCAGCTTTATTGCATCGGCCAAGGCCCGCCGGGCCGAGCGGCTGGAGCAGGTGCTGAACCTGTTTCCGGTGCTCAAAATCAAGCTGCACAGCCTGGCCGGCTCGCTTTCGGGCGGCCAGCAGCAGATGGTGGCCATAGGCCGTGCGCTCATGGCGGGCCCGTCCTTGCTCTTGTTGGACGAGCCGTCCCTGGGCCTGGCACCTTCCATCGTGCTCGACATGTTTGCCGCCATCAAGCAAATTAATGCCCAAGGCACAGCGGTCCTGTTGGTTGAGCAAAATGTGGCCATGGCGCTGGAGACGGCTGACCGCGCCTATGTGATGGAAGAAGGCCGCATCGTGGCCGAGGGTCCAGCCCGCGAGATGATGGACCGGCCGGAAATCCAAAAAGCGTATTTGGGTCTGGAAGCCCATTGAGCGCTGCTGCACGGGCTGGCAGCGCCTGTGCGACGGGGCCCAGGCGGGGCTAGGCTCATAATTGACGGCCATGGCCCTGCCGCTGATCACCGACCCTTTCTTTTACGCGGTGGCCATTCCTTCGGTCTTGTTGATGGGCATCAGCAAGAGCGGGTTTGGTACCGGCTTTGGCTCGCTGGCGGTGCCGATGATGGCTTTGGCGGTGACTGTGCCCGAGGCGGCGGCGATCATGATGCCGGTGCTGCTTCTGACCGATATCCTGGGTCTGGCCTTCTTGCGCAGCCACCTTGACTGGCGCCTGCTTAGGTTCCTGGTGCCCTGCGGCCTAGTGGGTACGGTGTTGGGGTTTTTCCTGTTTCGCCTGCTCAGTTCTAGCGTGGTGGAGGCCCTGGTGGGCGGCTTTACCTTGCTCTTTCTGGCCCAGCGTTTGATGTTTCCGCCCAAGCCCGACGCACCGCCGCCGCCGCGTTGGGTCGGTGCGCTGCTGACCACCACCTCCGGTTTCACCAGCTTCATCGCGCATGCCGGCGGCCCACCCATTACCGCTTATGTGATTCCGCTCAAGCTCAATCCGCTTTTGTTCACCTCGACGATGGCGTTTTTCTTTTTCGTCATCAACCTGTCCAAGTGGGTCCCCTACGGCTTCCTGGGTCTGCTGGATATGCGCAACATGCTGACCTCGGTGGTGCTCCTGCCTTTGGTGCCACTCGGTGTTTTTATCGGCGTGAACATGGCCAAACGCATCAACCAGAACCTGTTTTACAAGTTCATCTATGCCGGTATGTTCCTGACCGGTGTCAAGCTGCTGTGGGATGGGCTGCGCTGAGCGCAGCGCCCATTCAGGCTTGAAGCAGCGAGCTGCCGCCGAAGCCGCATTGCCGCCAGGCCTCGAACACAGTCACTGCCACCGCGTTGGACAGGTTCAGGCTGCGCTGGCCATCGCGCATGGGCAGACGCAGGCGCTGAGCCGGTGCAAAGCTCTCGCGCAGCTCGCTGGGCAAGCCTGAAGTCTCGCTGCCAAAAACCAGCCAGTCGCCAGGCATAAATTTCAGCTCGAAGGCCGACCGTGAGCCGCGGGTGGTCAAGGCGAATGTGCGCTGGGGCGCTGGCTGCTCCTGGGCCAGCAGCTGTGCCCAACTGGCATGGCGCAGCACGCTGGCGTATTCGTGATAGTCCAGGCCAGCGCGTCGCAGCTGGCGGTCATCCATGTCAAAGCCCAGGGGCTCGACCAGATGCAGGCGGCAGCCGGTGTTGGCCGCCAGGCGGATCACATTGCCGGTGTTGGGCGGTATTTCCGGGTGGACCAGGACGATGTTGAACATGGGCCCGATTATCCGCAGCCGCTTGAAGCGTCGGCTGCAGCTCACGGTGGCGTGCGCGCCACCACCATGGCCTGCACCCCGCAGGCGCCCGCCTCCAGCAGGGCCAGGGTGGCGGCACTGAGCGAGGCGCCGCTGGTCATCACGTCATCAATGAGCACCACCTGCCGACCGCGTACCTCCAGGCTGCGCACCGGCTCGACCAAAAAGGCCCCGCGCACATTGCTCAGCCTTTCGCTGCGGGGCAGCTCGCTTTGCGCCTGGGTATGACGCAGCCTGAGCAGCAGTCCTGCGCTGAGCCTGGCCGAGCAGCCGCTGGCGCGGTGCAGGGCCCGCGCCAGCTCCCAGGCTTGGTTGAAGCCGCGCTCGGCCAGGCGTTGCTGGGACAGCGGCAGTGGCAGCAGCAGGTCCTGCGGCCCCAGCTGGGCCAGCGATGCACCGACCCCAGGCGTTTGCAACAGCAACTGGGCCAGCAATGCGCTCAAGCCGGTGCCTTGCCTGAACTTGTAGTCGCCCAGCAGGTCGGCCCAGGGGTAGCCGTAGTCGACCGCCGCGAAGCACGCTTGCATGGGCAGGGCCTGGCCCTGGCATTGCGGGCAGGTGGGCATGTCGGCGGTGGCCGACCAGGCCAGGGCGCAGCGCGGGCAGCGCGGCCGCGCTGAGGCAAAGCGTTGACGGCAGGCCGGGCACAGCAGCGGGCCGGGCCAGCTGCGGCAGACCACGCACTGGCTGGGGATGAGTGAACGCAGTCGGGACCACATCGGACTTCTATACTGGCCGCCTTTGAGCGCGCTGTCCAGTCGATAGTGCGACGCAAATTTTGGTCCTGCGAACGTGAACCAGCCCCAGACTCCACCCACTTACGACCGGCCGGCCGTGCTGCGTTGGCCCCAGGTGGCGCCACGGCTCACACCCTGGCTGCATGTGGAGGTGGCCCGCCGGATGTTCGAGCGCTTGCAGTGGATACGCCACAAGCCTCGGGCTTGGACCCACTGGAGCCCGCTGAACAGCGGTGAGGCTGCGCACCGCACGCTCATGCTCTGGTGCGATGCGCCGGCGAACATGGTCGAGGTCGAGCCGGTACGTCTGGCCTTGGCCAGGCAGCTTTTTGATCGACCCTGGTGGCAACGCTGGCGCGGCCCGTCCCTGTCCTGGCAGGAGCCGGCGCCGCATACGCAGGACCTGATCTGGGCCAATATGGTGCTGCATACCCAGATTGAGCCTCAGGCCCTGCTGCTGCAGTGGCAACGGCTGCTGCGGGCCGATGGCTTTGTGATGTTTTCCTGCCTGGGGCCCGACACCGCGCTGGAGTTGCGCCAGATCTATCAGGATCTGGGCTGGCCGCCGGCAGGCGCCGAGTTCACCGACATGCACGACTGGGGCGACATGCTGGTGGGCAGCGGCTTTGCCGAGCCCGTCATGGACATGGAGCGGCTGACCCTGACCTTTGCCCACGCCGATGCCCTGCTGGCTGAACTGCGGCAATGGGGGCGCAATGTGCATCCAGGCCGTTTCCAAGCCTTGCGGGGGCGCAATTGGCGTTCGCAGTTGGTCGCCGCCATCGAGCAGCGCTGGCCTCGGCAGGCCGATGGCCGACTGACTCTGACGGTGGAGTTGGTCTACGGCCATGCGCTCAAGAGCGCCGCTGGGCCCAAGCTTGGGCCCCTGAGTACCGTCTCGGTGGAGGCCATGCGCGAGATGCTGCGGCGCGATCGTCCCCGCTGATGGCAGGTCATCGCTCAGGGCGGTAAACTTTGTCACTGTTGAAGCCGGTATGGTCCGGCCGACGCGGGCGGCATAGCCGCCCTAGAGCTCGATAAGGTGCTTGCCTTGGTTCTTGCTTCATTCAGACTTGCTTCTCACCAGCCATCAGATGCTGGCCAGGAGCCCGCGCTGCAGTGGTCCTTGCGGCGCAATTGCGCGCTGTCGCCGGCTCAGTTGTTGCGGTTTTACGCCGGGATTTGTGTGGTTTCCCTCGGCATTGCCACCCTCTTCTGGTTCATGGGGGCGCATCTGGTCATGCCCTTTGCCTGGCTGGAAGTGCTGGTGCTTGGCGCCGCGCTGCTGGTGTATGCGCGTCACGCGCGCGACGGTGAAAGAATCACCCTGCAGGGTCGCTTGCTGGTGGTTGAGTGTGAACATGGCGGACATACCGAGCGCACCGAGTTTGTCCGCGATTGGGTCAAGGTCGAACCGCGCAGTGGTGATGGCTCCCTGATCGAGGTGTCGGGGCAGGGCCGCAGGGTGGTGGTGGGGCGTCATTTGCAGCCGCAATTGCGCCCTGTTTTGGCCCGCGAAATGAGGCTGGCCCTGCGCGGGGCCTGATGCTCAACATCTGACACCAAACTTGCAGTCTTTGGTGGTGCGCGCTCTGGCACTGCCTATAATCAGCAAGTTTTTTTGGCGGTTGATTACTCTCTAAAAGCAATGACGATGAACTTTATTCAGGGCCCCGGCAGGCCAAGCGCCAAGGCGCTCATTCCCTCAGCGCTGAACCTGATGTCCAAGGCATCGACTTGGATCGCTTTGGCCGGCGCAGGTCTGACCAGCGCCGCATCGGCAAGCACTTACAACCTCCCGGGCGGTCCGCAGCCCTTCCAGCTCAACCTGCCCGAGCCCGCCACACGCCTGGCGGCTGAGCAAAACTGGCTGCATTGGGCCATGATGATCATCTGCCTGGTGATCTTCATCGCCGTTTTTGGCGTCATGTTCTATTCCATCTGGAAGCACCGCAAATCGGTGGGCCACAAGCCGGCCAACTTCCATGAGTCCACGGCCGTCGAGATCGCCTGGACCGTGGTCCCTTTCATCATCGTCATCGGCATGGCCCTCATGGCCACCAAGCTGCTGGTGGCCCAGAAAGACACCTCCAATGCCGATCTGACGATCAAGGCCACCGGCATTCAGTGGAAATGGGGCTACGAATACATCAAAGGCGAGGGCGAGGGCATCGCTTTCGTGTCCACCCTGGATGCCGGCCACCGTGCCTTGTCCAATGCGGGCGGTCCCAAGAAGGGCGAAATCGTCAGCGATTACCTGCTCAAGGTCGACAAGCCGCTGGTGGTGCCGGTCAATCAGAAAATCCGCATCATCACCACCGCCAACGATGTGATTCACGCCTTCGCGGTGCCGCAGTTCGGCATCAAGCAAGACGCCATCCCCGGCTTCGTGCGGGACACTTGGTTCCGCGCTGAAAAGACTGGCGACTTCTATGGACAGTGCCAGGAATTGTGTGGCAAGGAGCATGCTTACATGCCCATCCATGTGAAAGTGGTGACAGCGGAGCAGTACTCGGCTTGGACCAAGGAGCGTCTGAAGGAGGCTGCGGCCTTGGCAGACGACCCCAGCAAGGTTTGGCAGCAGGCCGACCTGGTCGCCCGCGGCGAGAAAGTTTATGCGGCCAACTGCGCCTCTTGCCATCAGGCCAGCGGCAAGGGTGCCGGCCCGATCAAGGCGCTGGACGGCTCAGCCATCGTGCTCGATGCCGACCACCTCAAGACGGTCAACATCTTGCTCAACGGCGCAGCCGGTGGGTCCATGCCGGCCTGGAAGCAGTTGAGCGACACCGAAATCGCGGCCGTCATCACCTATGCCAAGAACAGCTGGTCCAACAAGACCGCGCAGCTGGTGCAGCCGGCGCAGGTTCAGGCCGCACGCAAGTGATTACCAGAGTCGTACGAGTCCAACAAAAAGGGTAGAGCCATGAGTGCAGTTATCGATCACCACGCACACGATCACGACCATGACCATCATGCACCGACCGGCTGGCGCCGGTGGGTGTTTGCCACCAATCACAAGGACATCGGTACGCTGTACCTGCTGTTTGCCTTCGCCATGCTGATGATCGGTGGCGTGCTGGCGCTGATCATCCGCGCCGAGCTGTTCCAGCCCGGTCTGCAGGTGGTCAATCCGGAGTTGTTCAACCAACTCACCACCATGCATGGCCTGATCATGGTGTTCGGCGCCATCATGCCGGCCTTTGTGGGCTTTGCGAACTGGATGATCCCGCTGCAGATCGGCGCGGCTGACATGGCTTTTGCCCGCATGAACAACTTCAGCTTCTGGCTGATGATCCCGGCCGCGCTGATGCTCGCCGGCTCCTTCTTCATGCCCGGTGGCGCACCGGCAGCGGGCTGGACGCTGTACGCTCCGCTGACCCTGCAGATGGGCCCGTCCATGGATGCCGGCATCTTTGCGCTGCACATCCTGGGCGCCTCGTCCATCATGGGCTCGATCAACATCATCGTGACCATCCTGAACATGCGCGCTCCTGGCATGACGCTGATGAAGATGCCGATGTTTGTCTGGACCTGGCTGATCACCGCTTATCTGCTGATCGCCGTGATGCCCGTGCTCGCCGGTGCCATCACCATGACGCTGACTGACCGTCACTTTGGTACCAGCTTCTTCAACCCCGCCGGCGGTGGCGATCCGGTGATGTACCAGCATATCTTCTGGTTCTTCGGCCACCCCGAGGTCTACATCATGATCTTGCCGGCCTTCGGCATCGTCAGCCACATCATTCCGGCCTTTTCCCGCAAGCGCCTGTTTGGCTACGCCTCCATGGTCTACGCGACCGGCTCGATCGCCATCTTGAGCTTCATCGTCTGGGCTCACCACATGTTCACCACCGGCATGCCGGTGACCGGCCAGCTGTTTTTCATGTATGCGACCATGCTGATTGCGGTTCCGACCGGGGTGAAGGTGTTCAACTGGATTGCGACCATGTGGAAGGGATCGATGACCTTCGAGACCCCGATGCTGTTTGCCGTCGGCTTCCTCTTCGTGTTCACCATGGGCGGCTTTACCGGTTTGATCCTTTCGATCGCGCCTGTCGATACCCAGTTGCAAGACGGTTACTACGTGGTGGCCCACTTCCACTACGTGTTGGTGGCTGGCTCCTTGTACGCCATGTTCGCTGGTTTTTATTACTGGGTGCCCAAGTGGACCGGTGTGATGTACAGCGAGACGCGCGGCAAGATCCACTTCTGGTGGTCGCTGATCTCTTTCAACGTGACCTTCTTCCCGATGCACTTCCTGGGCCTGGCCGGCATGCCGCGTCGCTATGCCGACTACCCGATGCAGTTTGCCGACTTCAATATGTGGGCCTCGGTTGGTGCTTTCGCTTTCGGTATCGCTCAGGTTTACTTCTTCCTCTTCATCGTCTGGCCGACCATGCGCGGCATCGGTGAAAAGGCGCCAGCCAAGCCTTGGGAAGCGGCCGAAGGGCTGGAGTGGGAAGTGCCTTCGCCGGCACCCTTCCACACCTTTGAAACCCCGCCCAAGCTGGACGCCACCGCCACCCGGGTGATTGGCTGATCTGCTCAATGACACCGCAGCAAGACAAGAGCAACCGACGCCTGGGCTGGATCCTGGCGACGGTGGCGCTCGTGTTTTTACTCGGTTTCATGGTGCGCATGGTCTTGCTTGGCGGTTGAGAACACGAGAAAGACGGCACAGATGACGGCTCGGCGCGACAATCTGCGTATGCTCGGCAAGCTGTGCGTGATCGCGCTGGGCATGTTTGGCTTTGGCTATGCTTTGGTGCCGCTGTACATCGCGATTTGCGAGATGACCGGCATCAATGTTTTGGCTCTGAGCGACAAGCTGATTCCCGGGGTCACTTCCTCGCAGACCGCCAACACCCAGATCGATACCTCGCGCACCATCACGGTGGAGTTTGACGCCAATGCGCGTGGCCCCTGGGACTTCAAGCCTGCGGTACGTTCGCTCCAGGTGCGCCCCGGCGAACTCACCACGGTGATGTACGAGTTTCAGAATATCCAAAACCGCACCATGGCGGCGCAGGCCATTCCGAGTTATGCGCCGCGTCAGGCATCGCCCCATTTCAACAAGCTCGAGTGCTTTTGCTTCAACCAGTACACCTTGTCGCCTGGCGAGAAAAAGCAGTGGCCGGTGGCTTTTGTGATTGATCCCAAGTTGCCCAAGGACGTGACTACCATCACCTTGTCCTATACCTTCTTTGAAGTTGGGGGTAAGACGCCGGCGGCGCCCCAAGGTGGTCTGGATAAATCTGCTTCGGTCGCGCTGGCGCGGCCCGCGGGGGTATGAGCGCGGCCCGCTTGATGGGTACCGTGAAGGCAATTGCCTGGTCTTTTCTGGGCCTGCGCGGACGGCAAGGGTTGGAGCACGATGTGCAGCAA
>Ga0078894_10000923_pt1 | contig 21162 bp, 14 predicted proteins | sample LauGreSu1BDMLBSD_2_FD_67506 | JGI IMG/M metagenome (GOLD analysis project Ga0078894, IMG submission 67506) | Freshwater lake microbial communities from Lake Michigan, USA - Su13.BD.MLB.SD (version 4) (version 4) | ecosystem: Environmental > Aquatic > Freshwater > Lake | place: Lake Michigan... | reverse complement strand
TTGAAATATTTAAAAATTGAAATTCTTCATTAGACAAAGAATGAATATCGGCAGTATGCATATTAATATCATTTAATGTTAATGCGTTTTTCCATATTTTTATATTTGAAAGTTGCCCTGAAAAATCTGTTCCATTTTTTATTAAAATTTTATCAACATTTGATAATGTATTATTATCATTAAAAATATGCAAATCGTCTGATACGTTTCTTACAAAATCTATCGTTTTTGAGATAAGATTTGTATTATTTAAACAATTTTGTGTATATAATGATATTTTTCTTAAATTTTTATTTATAAAATTATTGTCAATTATTAAACAAACATGTGTTATATTTTGATTTAATAAATTAATTGAATCTAAATCAATTATGACAGGCGACAAATTGTTTCTGTAAAACTCAGCCCGAATAATACCTACATTTTCTATATTTTGTTTAATAAATTTTATTTTAAATAAATCGGTATTGTTAGTTGTATTTATTACATGCAATAACGTTTCATTTATTTGACTAGTATTAAAATAATTTTTATATGACAAATAAAATTGAAATGTTATTGAATTATTTGTGAATTTTATATTTTCTTGATTTAAATATGATAAGCTTAAATCAAGAGATAAATCGCCTTGAGTATTAAAAAAATCAATAAATTTAATATTTTTTACACGTTGCATAATGGAATAATCAGTAAATTTTTTATGATTAACACCAAATTCTCTAAAGCGATAAAATTCTTCAGGTATAATACCGACTGAATTAAAAATTGATTTAATTGCAGACTTTGTTCCTTTAGATTGCAATATATCTCGAGAATTTACTAAAATTCTTTTCCAGATTTCATTTTGAATAAATCGTAATGTAAATTGACTTTTATCAACTCCATCACTACCAATAATATAACCATCTAATATTTTTGAATTAGGTGAATTAATAATTTCTTTAAAATTAAATCCAAAAGTTTTAGCCATTAAAGGAATAAAAAAATTGACAATATTATCTTGTGATTCAATATCTGTATAATCAATATTTATTAATTTTGGTAATATATCAATATACAACTTGATTTCATCAAAAAATCTTGCCCATATTAAAATTAAATTTGCAAATGTTTGAGAATTATCAATTTGTCTTTTCCCAGGCAAATTAAAAGTGTTATTATCATTTAATTGAGTTTCAAGATTATCATAAATATAATATGTTTTTTCATCAGCATTTTTCCAAGTTTCATTAAACCCTAATATTTGTGAAGCCTCTTCAAATAAATGTTTTGGAAATAATTTGAAAATCAAGTTAGGATTAAAATTATCATAATTTCTTGCCTCCTCTAACATTTCATTATTTAATGTTTTATTAGATTCATAACTTGGTAATATTACAGGATTGTTTTCATCATTTTCAAATTTTAATGGGACTTTAGGCTGAGACAAATCAGTTGGATCATAACGTAAATTAGAAATTTCTGTTCTTAATTGGGTTATTGTTAGGTTAGCTTGATTAGACAAAGTAATTCTTGAATGTAAAGAATTTCCACTTGCGTCAAAACATAAATTATTATATTCATAAATACCTGTAGGTTCATTAAATTTAAAATATAATTTAAGATTTAAAAAATCTTCTGCCCAAATATTATCATCTCTGTTTTTAATTAACCAGTCATGTGAAATAGCACTATGAAAATATCTAAACTCGTCGATATAACCTTTTAATAAATTAGGTTGAATTAAAGAATATGTGCTATTCGAACAAATATGTGATTTACCTTTTCCAATAAAAAAATTAACAGAATCATTAATATTTAAACTTTCTTTTTTTTGAAAATTTTCTATTATATTGATTTGCTGTTCGAATCCGTTTATCCAAATATTGACTGATTTTGAATTTGAATTAATTTTATTGTTATTAATATTTAATACGACGTGTTGCCAGCTATTTACTGGAATTTTAAAAGATGTTGCTAAAAAATTATTTGCATTTGTAATATCACTTACATGAAAAACAATATTCGCATATACAATTGCATCTTCTTTAAGAAATTCTTTAATAAATAAACTAAAACCATTTTTTTGAAAATTGTCTGTATTTAAATATTGAAAAATTACTTGATTGTTATTATTATTATCATATTGATCTTCTATAAACAATCTAAAATCAAAAGAAAAATTTGAATTTTCTGGATTTAAAACAGGTTTCATTAATTTATCGATAATATTTTGATTTCTTTTAAATGAAGTAATATAACCTGCTTGATTTGTTATTTCTATAAAAGAGTTTCCTTTAAATTTTAAATAACCTATATTTTTATCAATTTTGTTATAAATGTATTTTTGAAAACCGTCAATTTTTTTAAAAAATAAATCAAATTCATATTTATCACCATCGATAGGGAAATTATCAAATAACTCAACAAAAGCAAATTTAACTTTTGAAACTGCAGAATTAAAAAAACAATGTTTTGAAAAATCATCAAAATCTATTGAACCAATTAACTGTTGAGAGTTGAACAATCCATTATAAGTGTCAAATCTTTCAAAAAAAGTTTCATTCTTTTCTTCTAAAATATTTTGAATAATATCTGCTGGATTATTTAAATTTAATATTAAATTATCTTTATTTTTAATTTCATTTTGTAAAGAATTAAAAATAAAATCATCTGAATTGTTCACTCTTCTGTTCACTGTTAATTTATCATCTACATTTAGATTATTTAAAATTTTATTTGGTTTTTTAAATTTAAATAAATTTTTTGTTATAAATCGATTATCCATTATTACCAATCCTAAATACTTCGTTTGCATTCACAATTAAGTTATTTTGTTCTTGTTGTTTTAATTTAAAAATAAACTGAATTCTTCTACCATAAAATACATCTGAATTAAAGAATGGAAACCAATAGTAATCCTTTTCCTTTAAACACTTTGTTGCGTTCATTTCTTCAGTTGCGGGTATTAAAATTTCATTAGTATCATAATCAATAACTTCATAAAAAACGTCTCCTACATCTAAACCTTGTAAGGCTCTTTTCACTTTTACATAATCATATTGCCCATCAATATCAAAAAATGTTACAGCAATTTTATGAATTTCATCCATTATTCCTAAATCAGGCGAATATAACTTGACTGATGCACGTAATCGTTTAAAAGTATTATCGGTTGTAATTGTGTCATTATAAAAAGTTTTTGTTTCCTGATAAATTATTGTTTCATCACTGTGCCAATACCAAATAAAATTAAAATCCATAGATGATACATTATTTTCAAACATCCAAACATTTAAATCAGTATTTAATAAAGTATTAATATTAAATTCATCCGTGTAATAAGTACCAACTATGTTATGTCCTTTAATATCTTTAGCTTGTTTTACATTCCAACCAGCAACACTATAAATTGGAATATTACCATCGACAGCAACACTTTCTACTTTCAAACGTATATCACCTAATCCATTATTATTTTCACCCGTAGAAATATCAACAATTTGATTATTATTATCTAATTTTTGAATATTTTTTAATTTATTTCCTTTTTTATTATATAGAAATATTTTAGAATTATCATTAAAATAAAAATCTTTTTGAATAGGTATATTGTACGCTTCATCATCAATTAAAATCTTTAAACAAGATCTCATATGTCTATTTCGCAAATTACGTGCACCTAATCTTTTCGCAAAATAAGTTTCATCATCCCATAAAACCTGGTTTGTAAATTTAATGGCTATTCCTTTATCTGGTATTGAATTAACACCCCAATATTTTTCATAAATGGGAGTTACGTCTATAATAATATTTTCATCACCGTCAGCTATGTATTTTTGACACGCATTTTCTGATTTAAAATCATATCCATCTGCAGACGTTAATAAATCACAATTATTAGGATCTGTACCTTCAATTAAACCAATTTTTCCAGCTGTTTCCCACTCTATTTTTTCATTAGTATTACCATTATAATTACAATAAAGCCAGTTCGCAGTATCAATATCTGTTAAACTATATACATCACGGCCTAATCCTTCATTAAAATCTTTCGTTAAAGGCAACGCTTCAACTGTATAATCTCTAGGTTTACTTAAAGAAGTAGTAATATCATGCAATTCTAAATAAACTTTAATTTTATCTTGAACAACAGGATAATAAAAATATTCATTATCAGCCGGAAGATCAGCTTTTAATAATATAATCGATTCTTCAACACGAGAAAAATCACGTAATAATTCAAATTTACTATTTTCTTGTAAAATTATATTTTTATCCCCTACAACACCCTTTGTTTGTTGTTCAATTGAAAATAATCCTGTCGGTGAATGAGTATAAATATTAACACCGATTTCAGTTTTTAAATTATTTAAAGTTAACTGTATATGATCTACTATTTCTGATACTGATGTTAATCCTAAAATACCTATTACATATTGATTGTCAATATTTGTTGTACCATTTATATTATCATCATTTGTTATATTTATATCAATTAATATTTGAATTGTTTGATTAAATGTATTTTCAAACTCGATTAATTCATTTTCATCAGGTATATCATTTAATCTAAATAAACAATTTGATTGTATATCTATGTTTTCATTGTAGGTCTTAAAAAGATCTAATGTTGCAGATTTTCCAAAATTTGAATTTTTTCCATCTACACCGTTTAATTTTTTATTGGTAATATACGTGTCCTTTTGGATAGGATAAATAATATACATTTTTTCTTTCTACTTTTTATAAAATAATTATGTAAAAATAATAAAAGAATACTGAATGAAATATAAAAAATATTATTGGGTAACGTTTGAAATAACGATATCATTTGAAGGATATTTTAATTCAAAAATACTACCTTTCACGGGATATAATATATCATTGATAATTTGGTCTTTAATAGTAATATTGTCATTTGAATAAAAGAATGTTTGATTATTTCTTTCAATCACGCCTTTTCTTTGTGTAATAAAGTCTTCTAATTTTGTAACAATTGATAAAACTCCATTTGTAGATGAAACTATTCTATATAAATCTAATAATACAATAGGTTGATTTATTTCAAATTGATTATCTCTAAAATATTTTTGAATATTTGTTTTAATCATTTCACACACTTTTTGAGCGTCTGAATCAGCTGATACTTTTAATTTTATGTCTATTTTTAAATTCAATATTTTTGCGTCTAGAATATTAAACTGATCGCCTATTAATCTAAATTCGTTTAAATAATTGCTAAGATTTGTTTTTAAAACGTCGGTTGCAATCACAAATTTTGAGTCAGCGTCTGTACATAATATATACATATTTTTTGCGTAAATATTGTTTGGATCATCTTCTAAGGCTATTTTCGAAACTTTTCCAAAAGGTGCTGGCATTGAATAAATTTTAGCTAATAAATCTTGATAATTTACAATTCTATTTTGCATTTTAATAATATTATTTAATTGAGATTTTAATTCATTAAAAGTTAATCCATTCGCACCACCTACACTTGCAAATTCATTAGTAATCGAAATACTATTTTTAATAACATTTTGTATTGCTAAATTAGTAGAAGAGTGAAAAATAATATTGTCATTTAAATTTAAAATTTCGTTAATTGTTCGAGAATTCACATTATGTCTTGCACCACCGCCAAAAGAATAAGTTATTTCTATATTTGAGCCATTAGGTGCAATTCCTAAACTATTTGTTTTTAATAATGAACCAGGATCAAAACTAAATTTTGGAAAATAATCCCTTCCATATAATGATAATACTGATTTTGTAGGATCCTGAATTAATGATGTTGTTGATGTATTTACATTTCCTGCTCCAAACCGAATAATTGTTCTACCTGATTGTAAATCTGATTCTTTTACAAATCTATATGGTGCTGGAATAACTTCATAATATTTATCTCCGTTATTATTAATTGTATTTGATTTATAAACAGTATCTTGTGTTAAAAATTCTACTTCATAATATTCATTATAATTTGTAATATCATAAACTTTTTCAATCATTGTAATATTTAAATCTGGTAAAGTTATTGAAGGGAAAGAACCATTTGGGACAATAAAATTAACCTTTTTTCTTTCGCCAGATATTGCAATACCTTTTTTAGTAATAATGGTAGTATTATTTTCTTGTGGGATTAAAACTCTTTTATCTGACTCATTAAAATTAATATCTTCTAATAAATAAAAATTAATTGGTTCAATTCCTATACTACGCATTCTTAAACCTTTTAAAATTTTTGGTAAAGTATTATTTTCAATTAAATCATTTGAAACTGTAATAGAAAAAGTTATTTCAACGACTGATGGGGATGCTGGTAACATCTTAATACCTGCCCTTTTCATATGATTTTCAATGTTTCTACGTTCAACAGCAGTATTAGGATTTAACTCGTTAAATTGATGATCCATATAAAATGATAAACTATCACCTACAATTGCAGCAAAATCAAGTAACATACCACCGACTGAAGCTTCTGAAAAATCTTGTATTTTATCAGGGAAAACTGCATTTGCATAATTTAATAAATCATTTCGAAATTCAGAAAAATCTTTTAATAAATAATTTCTTTTTAAGGATTTTTGTAATTTATTAATTAATTCTGTCGTTTGTGTATTTATTGACATTTTTTAACCTTTATTTTATTTTTAATTATGATTTCCTATTTTTATTTTTAATATTTGGTTTCTTTTCAAAACATTTCTTCCAAAAATAGGTTCATTTAATGTTAAATCCATAATATCAATATTATCAACCGATTCCAAAAAAGAGTAATTAACAGTTACAATCACCACAGGCACATTATATTTTCTACGTTCTTCATCACTGTAGTTTGTAGTAATTTCATTTATCATAATACCTGGCATATATTTTCTTAAAACAGATGAAATTTTTGTTGACACAAGATCAATCGTTGCAGTTAAATCGTTATTATTAGCAATGATAGATTTTAAATCAACACCTAAATCAGGAAAACATAATCTTTCTCCTGGATTTGTATACAAAATATTTCTAATTGAATCATTCAATTCATCTTTTATCTTATAATTCATTTCTAAAAAATCATTTGAATTATTTGAAAAAATAATAGGTAAACTAATACCGATTGGAAATTTTTGATTTTGAGAAGCATCTTCTTTAGATCGATCATTCAAATCATTATTATTTATACCCCCTGATTCGAATCGCCATTTATGTTTTATCGCCATTTATTTACTCCATATTAATTACAGGGATATTTTTAGAATTATTAATATAATTATAAATATTGATTAATTTATCAGTCAATTCCTGTTGAGAATTATTCAGTTTTCTTTCCATATCAAAATCAAGAATTGCTGGTGGAGTGGCTAATAATTTTTTTTCAGCTGCTGCAGTTAATAATTTTTCTAGAACAGCGGCAGGATTTATTACAATCTGATTAGGTAAATCAGCTAAATCTAAAATCATTTCATTTAAAATATTTAATCCAAAATTTTGAGGTCCTGTTGGTAATTGTATTGTAATTTGAACATAACTTGTCGAAAATATATCTTTAATAGTATAATAAAAAATATATGAAAAAGCCAAAGCTAATCTATTTTCAAATTCAAAATCATCATCTTCTTGATTTTTAGTAAAATTAATACCCGTTGGATCTTTCCCAGATAAAAGATTTAAATATTTAAAATATTCAGATTCCTCTGATTCTTTTATGTTTGGAGGATTACTAAAAATTCCTTTTGTAAATACAGGAGTAAAAGCAGTCAATAAAGGTGAACTGATAACTAATAATACATAATTGTTAAAAATTTCATTCATTAATCTTTCGAGACCAAATGTATCACTATCAGAATTTTTAATTAAAGAATTTTGAAAAAAAGCCATTAATTGATCTTTGGTAATACCTAAATATTCAGACATACCTAATGTAACAATTACTTCAACTATTAATTCATAATAAATTTGAGAAATAGTAGTAATATCAATAACACCTGAATTAACTAAATTAGGTGATTTTAAATATTGATTAAATTGTACTATATTTTCACCTGATTTTTTAAATATTGTTGTATTTCCCTCTTTTTCTGTTAAAAAAGAATTAATCCCACGAAATCGAGGGAAAATAATTTGTCTAATAATTCCGTTATTTTCATCAGGATTATTTAAAAAAGCGGGTACACTCATAATGTTTTTACCATTTTACTCAAAATATCTTGTAATGAATTTCTAATTAATGCTAGTCCGTCAATTTTATCTTTTAATTTTGTTGTTGCATCAATAATACCTTCAATTTTACCATAATTACCGTCAGGATCATTTGCAGCACCCGATCTAGCAGTTGCTTGATAATCTACTGTATAATCTGAAAAACCTGTATTATCAACAGCTAACGAATTTAATAATGAAGAAGCATTTGGCAACAACTTAGCAGGTAATGTATCTCCTGCCGGACCAATAAAAGGATGTACATGTGAATTTAAATCTTTTAAACACAAGCCAATAATATTAAGTGCTCTTATCGTTTCATCCATAAAATTTTCCAATTTATTCACTAACATATATCCTAGCACACCTGGTTCAACAGCGTCATTTCCTAAATATATGTTATCACCTTTCCCGTTTTCTTTTTCTCTAGATTTATTACCTAATACAATTGCAGGACCATCAATTGCTACATTGCCATTTGAATTAATCGCAATATATCCTCTATCTTCTTGCCCACCTTCTTTTAATAAAATAATCGAACCACTTTCACTAATACTGTTAGAACCTTCTAATTGATTATTTTTATTATGTGATTTAGACACCACATTTGACCTTGCAACTAATCTAATTTCATCAGATTTGGCAATAATAAATCCACTTTTTTTATTATTCAACACTGTTTGTTTTCCATCATTTTCGACTGAATAAAGTGGAGAATAATTTAATAAACTGTCTCCGTCAATATATTCAGATATTAATAATCGACTAATATCTGCTGAAAAATCAGGATCACCTTCAGCCCAATTAATAGCATTTGGATTACCTAAATAAAAACCTGCATCTTTTAAATTTTCAGTTGCACCTTTTTCATTATAAATTACTAATTGAGAATTTTTATATGCTTTTTTTGTAATAGAATTAGAAAATAAAACATTTTGATCTTTTAAATAATTCACCGTATTTTTATCAACAGATAAATCTTGTGAACCTACAGCTCTTCCTGCAACTAAATCAATTGTACCTGAATATGATTCTGGTTCTTTATAAAAGATTGTGTTGTTATATGATTCTTTAAAATTATTATTGGCTTTTCTAATATGATTTGTGCCTAATCTAATTAAAGTATTATTAGAGCCTTGTATAATATAATCACCTGGATTTTTAAATGTTCTAGGTACATCTTCTAATAAATGTCTATGTGACAAATCAAGTGAAATCGATAAACGTTTTTCTTTAGATGACATAACATTATCATCTGTTTTACCATTTGAATCGGCTCTAATTGGTCCATTATTGAATAATGCAACTGGAATATTTGAATTTTTTTTATTACTCTCTTCGTTATAAGATCTTAGGTATTTCCTGTCAGAATAAGTATAATTTAAATCTTCATAAAAATTAAAACCATGAATTCTTGAAATCCAATAAAATTCAATTTCTATTTCTTTAGACGCTGATGGATCTTCATATATCCATACTTCTTCTTGCACTTTTAAAGGAAGGCACATATGAGACGAAAAAAATGGCAATGCAATAAAAATATTTTTTGAATTAGTAAAAGTAGCAATAATTGAGTTTGCTGGTAAATTCTTAATAAATCCTGGTTTTTTAATACTAAATAGTTTTAAATTACTATCATCACTGATTAATTGATTCACAATATCATCAGTTATCATGCCAGGATGAGAAATAATATCTAAAACAATCGCCTTTTTAAACATTATTTACCACCTTGAATCTTTAAAAATAATTCGTCTTCAGACACTACCTCTTGTTTTTCTTCTTCTCTAGCAATTAATTCAACTAATTTTAAAATTTGATCATTGGATTTAGACATTCTTTCCAAATATTTAGACATTACTTGCCCGGCGCTAACGTGATCTGAAATTGTTGCAGCCGACATTGATTGATAACAGTCATTAAATAAAATTTTTGCCTTTTCTCTGTCTTCTAAGGCGTTTTCATAAATTTCTTTCCACAATAATTTTTTTTTATCTTCAGTTGATGATAAATTATCCAAAATATCAGAAAAATTTTGCAATTTACTGTATTTTTTTTCTTGATCTTCCAACTTTTTAGTATATAATTCAATAGTGTCTGACATTTTTAAATCCTTTAAATAATATTTTAATAATATTACTTATAAAGAAATTAAAATAAATCAAATAAATCTTCTTCTACGTCTTTATTGATTTGTTTATATGTTTTACGAATAGAAGACAAGGCAGAACTTAATTCTGCGTTATTTAAACCTGATATTTCTCGTAAATAGACTAACACGGCTCTTTTATTTAAAAAATCTAAATTGTCTATATTGTCAAATACTACTTTAATGGCTTCAATACACTTTTTTTCCCTATGATCTGTTATCATACGACACATATATTCAATAGTATCATATACTTGTTGTTGTTTTTCCTCGGCAATCATCTGTTCTTCAGGGTTTGAAGCCTCATCAATCATATATGTTGATAAATTTATCTTGGGGTATTTTTTTTGTTGTTGCGCTTTTTCTTCTTTCGGCTGAGTATTTGGTGTATAATGTGAATTTCCATCATCAATTACGACATTTCTTTTAAATTGTAAATAATTTTTACGAGATCTTGCAATTAACCAATTTTTTGCGACTACATTGAAATATGAAAAAGCTTTTTTGCCCTTTGAACCATCCCACTTTTGAATAGTTTCCCATAAAAAAAAGACACAATCGGCTTTCATTGTCTCCATTTCATCATCAAATGATTTAAATCCATATACAGATACTAATTTATCAACAAGCATTTCAAATGCAGGTTTAATATCAGTTAAATAAATAACCCAACGTTCATCATTGGTTTGCGCAAGTTTATATTCCTCTAATTTTTCTTGAGTTTCTTTAGAAAAATACTGATCTTCTTTTTCTTTTTTCGGCTTTTTTTCAACTGCTATCTTACTTTTAATGGTTTTTTTAACATCTGTTTGATTTGATGTCTCAAATTCATCATTTTTTGATTTCTTGTTGATCATCGTTTTCTACCTCAAATTCTTCTTCAATTATTTCTTGATTTGTAAGTCTCTGAGCAATAGTTAAAATTGAATCTCTCACACCTTTTATTTCAAATAATACATCACGAACCTCTTTCGAATCAAAAAATATTGGTATATTTAATATTTCTGAGATCTTGGCATACTTTTCGTCCAAAACGTCTAAACTCTCTTCAATCACTTCTTGCACGTTAATTATAATCATTGCAAACTTAAAACAAAAGTAAACCACGATCGCTAATAATATACATAAAATTAATATAATATATCCCATCTTTTTCACGTCATTCCATAATTTTTAATATTATAATTAAAAAAGAAAAAGCTTTTAATTATTTACAATATTCTGTATTTAAAAAAGGACACCATTGACATGAAGTTTTATTTTTTAATGGTAAAGGATTAGTTTTTGTAATCCCCTTTATCATAGAACGTACAACCTTTAACGCCTCTTCCATACTCTTAGGACCAGAACTAATCGATACCATTTGACAAACTTTTTCAACTTTCTCAACTTTTTTTAATAATACAAATGCACATTGCACTTCACGAGATGTTAAATTATTTTTTGTCATCCAGAAATGTTTATATAATAACAATTGCATATGAGTTAAAAAGTCTTGTTGCTTTTCATAATCCCATCCTCTTGCTGACGCAGTCTTCCAATCCAAAATATAATATTTCCATTTATCACCTTTTTGTGGCACTTTAATAATACAATCAATATATCCTTTAAATTTCAAAGGCAAATCTTGCAATTCTTCATATAGCATCTCTTCTGCAGATACAGTTTCCCAATTAGGAAAATTCTCATCCATCCATAAAGGCAAAGCATTCAAACTATTCTGAGCCCACTTTAACCATTTTTCAAAAGGTATATGCACATAATCTTTATTCTTTAATTCCTGTTGCTCGCGCCATTCACCATCAAACCCTACACGATCCCACTCGGATCGCAATTTTTGGGTCATCTCATCCAATTTTAATTCTTTAGTTTTTAAAAAATGTTCCACACCATCATGCACAATAGAACCATAATATAAATGAGGGCTTTCTTCAAACGTTTGTATTTTATCAATATACAATAATTTATGTCGCCAAGAACACTCTTTCCACACTTTAACCTCAGAGTAAGAAACATGCTCTTTTAATAAAACAGTCATAGAAAATCCTTTAAATTAAAATTAAATAAAAATATTATATCACAATTAATATAATTTTACATTTTTTAATAAAAAGGATGTGTAATTGAAGAAAATGTACAACCAGTATTTGTTACTGTTTTATTCAATCCACTAGTGTCTGTTACGAAATCAGTTGAATTTGTAACATTTAATAATAAATGTGTATTTGCTGTAGGTGTTATGGAATTATAATTAGGGGTAAAATTTGAAGTATATAAAGCGGCTCCTTTTACCCAATGGAATCCTTTTAAATTACCGCCAAATGCAGCAGCGTTTGTTAATGATTGTTCGTTACCTATTCTCAAATTATTCGTAGTATCATTAAAATCATAAGATGAGGTAAGATTTGAACCTAATTGAGTTCCGTTTTTAAAAACACGAATTGTTGAGCCAGATCTTGTAACCGCGAAATGAGTAAATACATTTTTATAAGTACCCACAGATCCAAAACTATTTGCTGCGCCATTAATCCAAAAATAAAAAGTTCCACCTTCTATTGATACACCAATTGTTGCAGTAGGATATGTCCCCATTGAAAAAATTCTAGGTGCATTATTAGAATCAGTTTGATATTGCCACCATTCAACTGTAAAATCGCCTGTCCTAAAATTAAGTTGATTATCATTTGCTGCCAATGTTAAATATCTAGATGTAGTACCATCAAATAAAATACTACCATTTACATTAACAGGATTTAAAACAGTATCATTAATAACATACCATATTTCTGCTGTTGATTCTGCATTACCAGTATCTGAATATTCTGCAGTATATACTAAAGTTACAGATTGCGCAGAACTGCTAGATAATGTATAACTTTTATTTGATGTTGTATTAATTCCTCTAACTCTTGTACCTGCTGTATCTGATGGTGTTTGAATTGTTAATGTACCGGAACCAGTCTTTTTTATTGTTATTTGAAACGTTCCTGATATCCATGTTGATGTTCCGCCACCAACACCCAAAGGAAGTGTTAAAGTCCAATTATTGACGCCATTATTAACAATTATTTTATTCATACCACCTGAATATGATGTATTTGTTGATGGTAATGTTAATGATGCTGAATTATTTATCCACTTTATTGAATTTCCTGATCCGTAATTTAATGTAAAATAATACATTGATCCACCACCAGACGTTGAAAATCCACCATATGTTGATGGCATGTTATATCTTTGTGTAGAACTACCAGTACCAGTAGTTGTAGCTAACGTTGTTGCTGTGCCATATCTATTGGCTACTATATTTTTTGATGAAAATGTCATGTTATTCCTAAAGTATATGCCATATTTCAGCTGTTGAATCAGAGCTACCAGTATCTGAATATCCTGCAGTGTATAATAATGTTATCGATTGTGCAGAACTACTTGATAACGTATAACTTTTATTTGATGTTGTATTAATTCCTCTAACTCTTGTACCTGCGGTATCAGCAGGTGTTTGAATCGTCAATGTACCGGAACCAGTCTTTTTTATTGTTATTTGAAACGTTCCTGTCCTCCAAGCAGTTGTTCCTCCACCAACGCCTAGAGGAAGTGTTAAAGCCCAATTATTCGAACTATTATTGACAATCACATAGTTCGAATAATCACCAGAATATGATGTTATAGCAGATGGTAATACAGAATTGTTTGAATTAATAAATGTTGGAATATAAACACTATTAGGAATTAATATATCCCAACCAGATTGAGTTGCTGATATATAATGACTTGGTTGTTGATAATTTTTTGATGATGTTTGACCACCCGTTTGCGATGTTAAATAAGTTAATCCTGCGTAAAATGTCATTTTTATTTCTCCTTTTATTAAACCACATCCCATCCTGATGAGTGTGCAATTAGTGTCCATGTCTGACCGGCGCTAAGTAAACTTAACTTTGTAGTTGTTCCAATTAAAGTTGTCGAATCTAAAAATATTTGTGCAGTAGAAGTGCCAATATCAATTTGTCCACTGCTACATCTTTTAATTGTCAATCGATACCCTGGAACACTCGAACCGTCAGGCAATGTGAGTGTTATTGTCGATGAATTAGTACATCTGATAAGTGTATCAGCATTTGTTAATGCAACTGAAGATGTTGTCGATACAGTTTGAATATTTGTCGCAGCTGATCCCCCACTTACACCAGATACAGCAGTTGTTACAAATGCAGTAGTTGCAACCTTTGTTGAATTATCATTTGAAGACTGTGTTGTTGCAGTTGCTGATGATCCTAAAGATATACTTCCCGAAACTGTCGTTGTACCGCTTAATGTTTTATTACCAGTTATTGTTTGTGTACCGGCTATTTCAACTAAAGCAGTCGACTTATCAGATATTTGTTTAGTTTTTATCTGTGTCATTTATAAAAAAACCTTTATTATTCTAAATAATAAATATATCAAAATTAATAAATAAATTAAATTTTAAAAATTAAAATTACTTCATACCTACGATTGTCACAACATCACCTGATTCAATTGGGAAGCCTGCATTGGTTTCAGACCATCTTAAACGAGATGTAGATGTTAATGAAGAATAAGCCTGTTGATCTGCATTTGCTGTACCATCGGCTGTAAACCAACAATCGCCAGTTTTATCAGCAAATGATACTTTTTGTTTAATACCATTTACAAATACTTGAATTGTAGCACCTGCGGCAGGTGTTTGTCCAATTGTTAAACTTGTATCTGACCCGACAACATTACCATCACCTGATGCTGTTAGTGCAGAAGATGTTGTTTCGAAAATAACAAAAGAACCTGCGCCAGCTGATACAGATAATTGACCATTTGATGCACTAAGACCTGAACCTGCCATAGCAGATACAATACTTGAAATTGTTGCTTTTTTACTTGCATTTGTTGCAGAAGCATCAATAATCGCAACAGAGTCATTTGCAACACTAACGCCACCTGATGGCGCTGATAATTCATTAAGATCCAAGCTAAAAGATTGACCTGCTAGTGCAATACCTTCGCCTGCAGTATATGCTGTACCGCCAGAGAATTGTGTAAATGTCAAAGAAGTTGAATCTAATGTAATTGAACCAGATGTTGATAGTACCCACCCTGTTGCAGCATTTGTATCACCTTGTTCAACAAATGTAAACATACCAGATGTTACTTCACCTGCAGGTGAATTATCTGCATCAGTTGCTCTTGTCAGAGCAAATGTTGGGCTAGCGCCAACGACATAAATACCGTTTTCTGATGCTGGATCTTGATCTTTCAATAAAACGCGATTACCTTCAACAACTGTAACATTATCAATAACTAATGCGCCTGTTGATAAAGTAGGGGTAGAAAGAGTACCAACATCGGCAGTTGAAGCAACTCTAACACTCTTCTTTACATCTAAACCTGTTGCGACACTATCGACATATGTTCTAACAGCTTGTACAGTTGGTAATTTTGAATTATCGCCTGATGGTAATGAAGTATCTGAACTAATTACATCGGCATTTAATTTTGCAAGAGTTACAGCGTTAGCGTTGATTTTATCTGATGTAATTGCATTATTTGCAATTGTAATCGCACCATTTGCAGCGAGTGTTGCGTCTTGTGATAATGCAACATATGCAGGTACACCGCTAGATGTAACGATTAATTTACCATTATCTGTAGATGATGATTCAAGTTTTGTAAGAGCAACTGTTCCAGCTGCAATTTGTTTACCTTTAATTTGAGACATAAATTTTTCCTCTATTTTTTATTATATTTATAATTTTGTTTTGAAATATTTTAAAATATTTATATTTTGATATACCAGACTTTAACAATATCGCCATTTTCAATAATACCTTCAGAAAGATTTAAATTAATTCTATTCTTCGGTAACGCAGGTACTGAATATTCTGCGTCATTTAATTCTATGCCGTTTAATATTACTTTTAATTGAGGTATATTAGAAATTTTTTGAATATCATTTGACGTCAAGATATATTGTGAACCATTTTCAGTGTGAATATCATTAAATATAAAACTTTGTTTAATCCATTTAACATTATTTAATAGAGTATCTGTTGATATCCAAGATACACTGTCCTGACTTCCACCTGAAACTAGTACATCGCCTTCATTTCCTTCATGATATGTATATGTTTGTGAAGCTGCATCGAAGGTTGTACCTACAGAAATCGCCCCAGCATTTGTAATAGAAATAGCTTTTGTTGCATCATTATAGCCTAAATGAATAGAACCAGATCTTTGATTTCCATTAAAATTAGCTGCCAAAGACAAATCACCATCTGAACTAGCAATATATGTTGTGCCTTGACGTTCTGTAATATAATTAACTCCAGAGTTATAATTTTGATTATTCATTCCAAATACTGAATAACCCGACACCTCTGACGCTGATTCATCTTTTAAATAGATATTTGAACTTGCCATATCACCGTTACTTTTATTTTGTGCGGTGATTGCAGCAAATGTTCCATTATACTCTTCAACAATGCTTAAGTTTGTTTTAATTGTTGTTTCAAAATTAGGCAATGAACCAATTATTAAACTTTTATCTGATAAATTATTTAATATATCAAATTTTAATCTATTATTACCTTCAATCGAATTATTATTAGAAAATGCAATTTCGCCTTGTTGTAAATTTAATGAAATATTATTTTCAATTGGAATCCAGTCAGCACCATTCCACATATATGCATTATTAGTAGATGATAATATTGCAATATCCCCTTCTTCAACAGATAATTGATCACGCTCGGTTATGTCAGTAACAACATAAGTATTTGAAAAACTAATTGTTGGAATTTGAGATAATGGAATCTTACCAGTATTATCTAAAGTTGCAATACCATTTATTTGTCCCAATTGATCATTTAAAAATTCAACTGAATTATTTATATTTAAAATATATTTACCCAATGTATTATTTGCTGAATTTGTGATATCTAGCAACAAATTATCACTTATATTTTCAACCGAACTAAACCCTAAATTTGAAATTAAAATATTATACTTCTCTAAATTTAATAAATCTTCATTTAAAACCTGACCAATGGAAGCTGTTAAATTTTGTAAATTAAGATACGTATCAACAGTAAAAGAATTATCTTCAAAATCAGTATTCAAACTACCACTAAATGCACCTTGAAAAATAATGTTTTTTGATACATCGAATTTATGTGCCTTATTTGAGATAATATCAAATATTGTAGGATTTTCATTACCATCAATTAAATTATTTACTGTTAAATTATTGATAGTTAATGAATTGACAGTTTGATCTGTTACTTCAATATTATCAGCAAATAAATTTTGTGTATAAACATTTTCAAACTTGTCGGTATTTGCTCCTAAATCTTGTATATTATATAAGCTAGGAGTAATTCTTTTTCTAATCGTCATTTAATATAAATCCCGTATGTTTTTATATTAAATATATAAATTACTATTGTTGTAGCAAAATTTTACCTTCTAATTTTACTTTACTTGCAGCGTTTATTTTTAAAGTATGTTCTTTTGTAATACCTGCATAATTTTCATTATCAATATATCTTAAATCATTTTCAAATGTTATTCCTTCTATACCTTCATGTAAAAATAATGCATAATTTATATTACTTACTTTCTCGTTATTTTCATCATAAATGTCAACATATAATGTATCATTTATTTCTTCACCAATATAAGAATATTGAAAATTTAATAAAGACGTAACAGATAAAGTATATTTTTTAATATAATCAGAATTATCAATTAATTTATATAATGAGAATACTATTGGTTTTGTCCATGAATTATTAAATAATGTGACATCTTGACTTCCAAAATGTGTTTCATCCAAATCGATATCACATGTACACAACCAAATATTTTTTTGATTATCCAACGCTATTTGAACAAAATTACCAGTTTCTTTCTGTTTAGAAATCCAATTAAATTTATCGGTTTCAATATTTATTCTAGCTGTTAATATTTCTAAAGAATTTCTTTTATTCACCAAAATTTTTGTAAAATTATCTTCGTCCAATGCTAAAAAAGCGATCTGTGTTTCATTGAATTCATAGTAATTTTGATATGTTAAATTACGCCAATTTGAAGTGTCAATTTCATAAGTAATAATACGTCGACATTTAGCGGCTTGTTCAGTTGTTAAAGGATTCAGTGTAGAATTATCAACTAGAAGATCAGCGTTTCTATTAGTACCATAAAAAATACAATGATTCAAAAAGTATCTATTTCCTAGTTTCGTTATAAAATTATGATTTATATATTTGTATAATTGACCATTATCATGTAAAGCATTTGCATATGATAAACTTGTTGAGGATAAAGAATTACTAGCTATAGCCGTTTTTGATTGAGCAATTTCATTATGTAAACATCCATACGTAAACCAATCAGTTCCATCTGGATAAGAAATATTACAATCTAAAATTTCAAACGGATTGTCATCATAAACTGATTTATTCCAATTATAAATTATTGGTGAAAAATAATTTGAAACTTTCATAAAATCATAAACAGAATTACCAGTAGAATATGCTGGCACATAAAAATGATATAAATTATTATTTGATTGATTCACTTCAACCTTACTTGGAATAGGCAAATATGACATAGAATTACCTGCAAATGTATTTGTCCAATTTTTTAATATCTTAAAATCTTGTGAATTTAAATTATTACCTGGTATATCATTAGAATCGGTTACTTGAATCCACTGCGTTCCTCTCCACTCAAATACATATGTCTTTTGTGCAGAAGCATTTGATATTAAAGGTGTTAAATCAAAAACCTGAGTAACTGTTGTAATATTTCTATATTGAACTTTAAACGTTCCAGCACCTGCGATATGTGATATTTTAAATCTATCACCTACTAGCGGGTTCAGTGGCGTCCAATAAATATATCCTACATTTGCTAATGAATAAGTATAATTTTTCCAAACTGATGGTAATTGACTAGTCGCAGCTAATGCAGTTGTAACATTAGTAACTTTTGGATTGTCATATGTACGAAATGTGTTATAATTTAACGTTACACATTCATGTAAATTATTCAGATTATAAATTTCAGCTTTATTTACGTCAGTTATAATCATTTCAAAAGAATAAACACCTGAATCTAATAACACACCATGATAATTTTGAACTGAATCTGCTGTGGGATGTTTATAAGGATATATTTGTTTATTATCTTTCACAGTATTATAATTATCATATCCACTTGTGGTCATTGCCATTACAAAATTTTTAAATGTTATATCATGTAAAGGATTAAATAACAATGAAAATGTATTATAAGTACCTGCTGTTTTAGTAATATTAAAACGAATAACTTTTCCAATGTCTGAATTCGTAAATTGTTGTTGAATTGATGCCCATGTAAAACCCGTTGCTGCTGTTGATATAATATTGTATTCTGTAATATCGCTTAATGAAACTGTCATGATATAATTATCAATTACTGCACTTATTGTTTTATTTTGAGATGTTGTTGTAGGATTTAAAGGAATATTTTTAAATTTTAAATTTTTATTAAAATCTCTTAAAATGTTTGTTGAATAATATTGTTTAATAGAACTAGTGTTACCAGAGATGCCAGAGTTAGATATATTTAAATAATAATGTTGTAATAAATTATCTTGTCCCAAATAACCCATATAATTAATGCCAACCCTAGAATCTGTTTTTGAATAGCCTCTTAAACCATCCCCAATTCTTTGTTGAAGAATATTACTATTACCATTTTTTTGAGATCTAGTCGAATCATCGTAATTAGCACATGTTACTTGATATGGTACTTTTACATCGTTAAATAAATTTGTATTGAAATACATATTCACAGGTGTATTAAAATTATTATTCCATTGGGTGCGATCATCTAACTCTGAGACATATGATGGTGAATATAGTGATGTTATACCACTAATTGCTCTGACACTAGGCATGTCATGTTTAATAAAAATCATTTTTTTGTTGACAAAGTCAGTTGTTATATAACTAAAATTGCTAAATTGAAATGCATTTATATTATTTACTGGATTTAATGAATTATCTTTATATAATGATGTTATATTATACCAACCTAAATTACTCCATTCAAATAAGGCTAATTTAATTGTTGAAGATTGATCGATTACATTTGATAATCTAACGCCATTATATGTCACAAAAAAAGAACCTGTTGAAGTAGGGTCCAATACAAATAAAATTTTCACACCATCAGTTGCAATAGCGCTTAAAATAAATTCTTTATTTAATGTAGTTCCAGTATAAGTTATCTTTGTATAATTCGTTCCTCTATTTGTTACAGCTGCAGTAATTGTTTGAGGGTTTGTTGCTACTGAAATATTTGTATTTGTATATTGCGTATTACCACCCAAGGTATAATAATGATTATTTTCTAAAGGTATTAACTTTGTATTTAATTCATTACTTGCGTCAATATTTAAATTTTTACCTTTGTATAGAACTAATGAATATATACTATGATAATTAAAGTTTAAGCCAGATACCCAATCTGAATATCGATTTGTGGATGCGTGCGATTGCTCAATGTATAATGTATATTTTTCATTTATATCATTTGGGTTTTCAATAATGTTTAATAAACACAACTTTTTTGAAATATCTTTATCAAGACAAAACAAATGAGAATAATCTGCGTTTGAATTTTTATGAAAATATGTAGACCAAAGTTGACGTGCGTAAGTTATTGGACTAGAGACATAAATGCTGTTATCATAAGGGAAATCATACATTGAAATTTTATTAATTGATTTTCCATTTGTTAATAATTTATTAGAAAAAATGCTATTTGATAAT
>Ga0078894_10000922_pt1 | contig 21171 bp, 27 predicted proteins | sample LauGreSu1BDMLBSD_2_FD_67506 | JGI IMG/M metagenome (GOLD analysis project Ga0078894, IMG submission 67506) | Freshwater lake microbial communities from Lake Michigan, USA - Su13.BD.MLB.SD (version 4) (version 4) | ecosystem: Environmental > Aquatic > Freshwater > Lake | place: Lake Michigan... | reverse complement strand
ACAGAACTTGCACAAGATCTCAAGGCTGTTCACGGTCTTGATGCTGAAGCAGAACTCGCAAATATTCTTTCAACTGAAATCTTGAATGAAATTAACCGCGAGATTCTACGTGCAGTTTACACCATTGCTAAGACTGGTTCACAACAAACTGATCTTTCATATAGTGGTTCTTATGACCTTTCACTCGACTCAGATGGTCGTTGGTCAGCAGAAAGATATCGTGGCCTCATGTTCCAAATCGAACGTGAAGCAAACGTTATCGCCAAGGAAACTCGTAGAGGTAAAGGTAACTTCATTCTTTGCAGTGCAGATGTCGCTTCTGCTCTTGCAATGGGTGGATTCCTAAATCTCTCACCAGCACTCAACACTTCTCTAAATGTTGATGACACTGGTAACGTATTCGCTGGTGTTCTTAACGGCAAATACAAGGTCTTTATTGACCCATTCGTTCCTGCTGGCGTGGACTTCTTTATGGTTGGTTACAAAGGTCAATCACCATATGATGCTGGTATGTTCTACTGCCCATACGTTCCTCTACAAATGGTACGTGCAGTCGGTCAAGATACCTTCCAACCCAAGATTGGCTTCAAGACTCGTTACGGTATGGTCGCAAATCCATTCGCTAAGGGTCGTGATACTTTCACTCAATCCACAGATGGTCTTGACGCGAACAGCAACGTCTACTACAGACTTACTCGCGTAGTTAATCTCCACGGTCTTGATTCTGGTTTTGATACACAACCATAATCTTAATCTGTAAGATTCATAAGGAAGAGGGTGGCGAAAGCCACCCTTTTTCATTACATAAATAGTAGTATGTTTAATCCACAAAACATACCAGATAGTTTAAAAGATAAATTGCCTGGTGATTTTTATTCATCAAATCCAGCAATACCCGAAAATAGTAACTTTTTATTACAGAATAGATTTTTATTTGTATTAAATCGTTGTCCAACGATGACATATTTTCTCCAAAGAGTAAATTTACCTTCTCTGAGTATTGGTCTTTCAATTCAAGCAAATCCTTCATCTGTTGAAATTAAATTGCCAGGTAATAGATTTCAATTTGAAGATCTTCAATTAAGCTTTCCTGTTGATGAACATATGAAAAATTACAAAGAAATCTTTAGATGGATGCAAGGTCTTTCTCCATATGCCGATAATATGGAAGAACTTAAGGATATACATAAGACTTCTGATGCAACATTATTCATATTAAATAGTCAATATAATCCAATTATAACATATAAATTTTATAATGTATTTCCTAGTTTTTTATCTGGATTAGATTTCGATACTACATTGAATGATACTGATGTTGTGATTGCATCAGCCGTGTTTACTTATACACATTTTGATATTTTAGAGGATAAAACAGAATAATATGACTATTAGTGACATTAAGAAAATGGTTGAGGAAGATGTTTCAATTGACAATACAAGCCTAGATCATGAAGCCTCAATAGTTCCACAACAACATAATAAGTATTTGTGTATTCTTTCTGATGAAAAATTAATACTTGCCAAGTATGAAAGCGATTTAAATATTCTTAAAAGAGATAAATGGCTTTATTATTCTGGAAAGATAAGTCAAGAAAGACTCAATGAACTTCAATGGGAACCATTTGAATTGGCGATCATACGACAGGATCTTGATCGTTTTATAGAAAGTGATTCTGATATAATTCAACTTGATTTGAAAGTAACAATGCAGAAAGAAAAAGTTAATTACTTAGAAAGTGTTGTTAAATTAATATCCAATAAAATATGGTCTATTCGTGCATCAATCGAATGGATTAAATTTACACAGGGTGTATAATGTTAAAAATTCACAAGGTCGATGAAGTATATTTAAAGATCGACTGTGAACCAGCAATTGCAAAAGAATTGTCTGGATTTTTTACATTCAAAGTTCCAAATCATCAATTTACCCCAGCATATAAAAAGAAACGCTGGGATGGTACAATTAAATTATTTAATCTTGCATCTCAGACAATATATGTTGGATTAATAGATTATATTGTAAAGTTTTGTGAGGATCGTATGTACAAATACGAGATAACTGGAATAGAACTTGAAAAAATATCAGAGGAAAAGGTCAGACAATGGCTATTGACCCAGAAAATTTATTCTAATGGCAAGGAAATAATTCCTCACGCTCATCAAATAGACGGTGTTGTACATGCCCTTACAAAGAACCGAAGTCTCCTACTGTCTCCTACTGGCTCTGGTAAGTCATTAATCATATATCTGATTTTAAGATTTTTACTTGAACATTATAAAGACAGTAAACATCTAGTTATTGTTCCAACAACTGGTTTAGTAACTCAAATGGCTGGTGATTTTGCGGACTATTGTAATCGTGATAAGAATATTCTGAGAGAAATACATACAATTTTTCAAGGAAAATCAAAAGAAGCGAATCGTAGAATTATAATATCCACATGGCAAAGTATTTACAAGGAATCTGATTCATTCTTTAAAAATTTTTATGGTGTATTTGGTGATGAAGTACATTTATATAAAGCAAAATCACTAAGTTCTATGATGAAAAAATGTAAATTTTCTACATTTAGAACAGGAACAACCGGAACTTTGGATAATACTCAGGCTCATAAATTGATGATTGAGGGATTATTTGGTCGTTGTTTTTCAGTAACAACTACTAAAAATCTAATGGATGATAAGATACTATCATCATTGACTATAAATTCTATTTTACTTAATTATGATATTAAAGATTATCAAGAAATAAAAAAATGTAGTTATCAGAGTGAAATTGAGTGGATTATATTAAACAAAAAACGAAATGATTTTATTTGTAATCTAGCAAATAGCCTTGAAGGAAATGTTCTTGTATTATTTAATTACGTAGAAAAACACGGTATACCTCTATTCAATCAATTAAATGAAATGAATAAGAAGGATGTGTTTATGATCTATGGTAAAACAGATATTGAACAACGAGAATTAATTCGAAATATTGTAGATAAACATTCAAATAGTCTTCTGGTTGCTTCATATGGAACTTGTAGTACTGGTATTAATATTAAGAATATAAATGCAATAATATTTGCATCACCATCAAAATCAGTTGTTCGTATTCTACAGTCTATAGGTAGAGGTCTGAGAAAATCAGATAGAAAAGATAAAGCAGTTGTTTTCGATATAGGTGATAATTTAAGTTGGAAATCTTATCGAAATCATACCCTTCGTCATATGGATGAGCGTATTGAACTATATAATAAAGAGAAGTTTACATATAGTATCAAAAATATTCGATTATAGGAGGAACAATGAATTGCAAAATAATCAAACTTAATAATGGTGAAGAGATAATTGCTGATGTTCATGAAGACTCCGACAAATATACAATTACTAATCCAATGGTTTTTTTGACATCTACTATGACCGATCAAAATGGAAATACAGTTGATGTAACATTTATGAAAGATTGGTTAAATCATAGTGATTTGAAAACTATTGAATTAAATAAAGATAGAGTCGTGGTCATAGCAGATGCAAGTAAAAATTGCATACAGCATTATAATTTAGAAAAAGAGAAGAATGAAAACGAAATAAAGATGCAGAATGAACTTGATAAAAAAGAATTAGAAGAGTTCATGAAAGATGTTGATACAATTGTTGATCAGATGATCAATTCTGCAAAATATGAAGAGGAAATGCCATATGAAGATGAAACTCCATATGAAGAGTATGAAAGAAGTAAAAAACGACGCAAGAAGCGTCGTAAGCGTAAATCTGATGATTCTATGAATATGATTCCAAAGGAACTTCAGGAACGTCCTATGATTTACCTAAATATGGTAATACCACCTGAAGCTATTATGAATCTTATTTCTGCTGGTATACTTGAACCAGAAATGCTTCAAGTCATGATTGATGAAGTTAAAAAGAAGGCTAAGTTTACTGGTGATGAGAAGAGTAATAAAGATTTCGGTAATAGATTCAGTGATTGGAATCCAGATCCAAAGTCAGATGATTATCTATAAGTTCTTAAAGAAACCTAATCTTCCTTATACCAGACAAAGTAATTATAATTATTCTATAGAAACGTGTCAAGAGCAATCTTGACATTTTTATTGAAATAGTATTGAAAGAATGTAAATTATGGTGTATAATAATGATATGGAAAATATAAAACCAGATAAAAAATTAAAACATTATGTAAATAATGAAGAATTTCTTAAAGAAATGAATTCTTGGAAAAAGGTAGTAAACAAAGCATTAAAGAAAAAGCAACCTATTCCACCAGTTACAAACTTTATTGGTGAATGTTTTATGAAGATTGCAGAACATTTATCACAAAGACCAAATTTTATTAATTATCCTTTTCGTGAGGATATGATAAGTGATGGAGTGGAGAATTGTTTACAATATGCTCATAATTTCGATGATACTAAATCTAAGAATCCATTCTCTTACTTTACACAAATAATTTATTTTGCATTTTTACGACGAATAGAGAAAGAAAAGAAGCAAGCATATATTAAGTTTAAATGTTTGGAGATGCATAATATTGATGCTAAATTCTCAGAGTGGCTACGAGAACACAATGAATCGGCTACCTTTGCTGAATTTCTTCAGAAAAACTTTTATCTATCTGAAAATGATATAGAAAAATTAGAAAAAGAAACACAACCTAAAAAGAGAATACGTAAAAAAAAGTGAAATTAGCAATCATATCAGATACTCATTTTGGTCATAAGAACGACTCACAGTTCTTTTTAGAAGAATCTCTTAAATTCTTTGAAGAACAATTCTTTCCATATTTACTTAAGAATAATATTAAAAATGTTATTCATATGGGTGATTTGATGGATAGACGTAAGTATGTGAATTTTAATACTTTACATCAAGTTCGTGAAAGATTTATAAAATTTTTTTCTAATAATGAAATTAAATTGCATATTACGTTAGGTAATCATGATACTTTTTATAAGAACACAAATAATATCAATTCTATAAATGAATTATTTTGTGATTCTAATAATATATTATTGTATGATAAGCCTAGAGAACTTCAATTTGATACTTTAAAAATTGGCATAGTGCCGTGGATAACACATGATAACGAAAATGAAAGCTTGGATTTTCTTCAGAGTACATCTTCTTCTATTCTTATTGGGCATTTCGAAATCAATGGATTCGAAGTAGTAACAAATATTAGACATTCATCTGGATCTGATTCCGAAATGTTTAGTAAATTTGATAAAGTTTTATCTGGACATTTTCATTTGAGACAATCAAAAGCTAATATTTACTACTTAGGAACTCAATATGAGTTAAATTTTGGTGATGTTAATTCTAAAAAAGGATTTACTATATTAGATACTGATACTAGAGAATTAGAATTTATTGAAAATACTAGAAAAGTATTTCATATTATTAAATATGATGATGTGAATGGTTTTGAAAAAGCAGATTTGAATGCTTTGAAAAATACTCATGTAAAACTTATTGTTATAAATAAGAAAAAACCAAAATTATTTGATTCATATATTGATATTTTAAATTCATGTGAATTACAAGAATTAACTGTTATTGAAGATTTTGAAAGTAATTCTATGGAAGAAAATGAAGTAGATATTACTCAAGATACTATAAGTATAATTGCATCAGAAATTGATTTGAATGAGAATATATTACATAAAGATAGAATTAAAATGCTTGTAAAAGAACTTTATATGGAGAGTATGAGTCTATGAAAGAGATACCCGCAGATGAATTTTTATTTACTAAGGAAGAAGAAATTAAACCAGTATTTCGTTCAATGATTGTTCCAGAAAAGATATTAGATAATGATAATATTCAAGAAAGTAAAGTTTAAAAATTTTGGATCATTCGGTAATAAGTTTACTGAAATTGATCTAATAAAATCTCCAACAACCTTAGTATGTGGTAAAAATGGAAGTGGAAAGTCATTTGCACTTCTTGATTCAATTACATTTGCATTATTTGGAAAGCCATTTCGTAAAATTAATATTCCTCAATTGCAAAATTCAATTAATACAAAAGATTGTTTGGTTGAATTGTATTTTACTATTGGTAATGATGAATATGTAATTCGTCGTGGTTTAGGCCCAAAATTATTTGAAATTATAAAGAATAATAAACTAATAAATCAAGATGCTAAGACATCAGATTATCAGGATGTTCTAGAACAACAAATTATAAAAATGAATTATAAGACATTTACTCAAGTAGTAATACTTGGTAGTTCGTCATTTGTTCCATTTATGCAATTGAGTGCAGCAGACAGAAGATCAGTTATTGAAAATATTCTTGATATTAATATATTCACTAATATGAACACATTATTGAAGGGTAAGATTTTATTGAGTAAAGAAAATTTACGAGATATTACTCATAAAATTGAAAATCAAAAACAAAAAATAGAATATCAAAAAAAGATAATTAATAAAACTATTGGGTTGTCTGATGAAGAAATTAGTGAACTTAATGATACTATAAATCAAAATGAAAAATTAGTACGTGAATTAAATTCACAGATTGAAGATTTAGAAAATAATAAACAATCAGTTTCTGAAAGTGATTTATCTATATCTGAGAAAGAACTAATTAAATTTCAAAAATTTACTGCACAGATTGGATTAAAGTTATCAAATGCTGTAGAGGAAAAAGATTTTTATGAAAAAGAAGAAAATTGTTCAAAGTGTAAAGGTAAAATCACACAAGAAACCAAAGAAAAAAATATTGAAGAAATCCAGAAAAATATTGAACAGTTCCAAGAAGCGAATGAAACATTCGAAAAAGAAATAGGATCCTTAACGAATTCTATAGATCAGATTAAGAATAAATTGAAGAGTAATAATATTTTAGATGGTAAGATTAAAGATATTAAGAATCAGATTACGATAATTAATATGTCCATTGATCATTCAAAATTAAAATTAAAAAAGACTGCAAATGATCAAATAGACATAGAATCCGAGAAGTCTAATCTAAATGATTTTCAAATAACTCTAAAGGTTTTAGAAGAAGAAAAAGAATCAAAAAAAGAAGAATATATTCAACTGGAACAGATATCAGACATTTTAAAAGATAGTGGAGTAAAGGCTAAAATTATAAAGCATTATCTTCCATCTATGAATAAAAATATTAATAAGTATCTGAAGGCTATGGATTTCTTTATTCATTTTTACCTTGATGAGAATTTTCAAGAAACCATCAAAAGTAGAAATAGAGATGAATTTTCATATATGAATTTTAGTGAAGGCGAAAAGATGAGAATTGATTTATCTCTTTTATTATCATGGAGAGATATCGCAAAACTTAAGAATAGCGTAAATTGCAATTTATTGATTCTTGATGAAGTATTTGACTCATCACTAGATTCTGTAGGAACGGATGAGGTGATGAAATTACTAAATACTTTAGGTGTAAATTCAAATGTTTTTGTGATTAGTCACAAAGCAGATCAGATCGTAGATAAGTTCAATCATGTTATAAGTTTCGAAAAGAAAAATAATTTTAGCAAGATGATCTAATGGCTTCCGAATTTATTCCAGAAAATATTAATTTTAGAGGTAAATATAAAAAATATGATCCTAACGGTCGTATTAATAATTATTTTACCGGTGATGTTGTAGAATATAATGGTAAGAAATATATTGCAGTTACTTCATTTAGGGATATAATACCTGGGACTGATATCAAATATTGGAAAATATTTGAAGAAGAAAGTAAATTTTTTAGAACAGATATAGAACCACAAGATTCAAATGAAGGAGATAGGTGGTTAGATATCACAACTGGTATCGTATATACCAGAATTAGAGATAACAATGGTTATCATTGGGTTGAGTTTTAGGAGTAAACATGTCAAAAAATAGAGATAGAGATGGTAAGGGTGTTCATAAACAAACTACCAAAAACATTGATCGTAGGGTAAAAGATAAAGAACGTGCTTCAGAACGTAATGATTTCAAAAATAAACTTCGAAGTTACGTTGATGGAGATTACGAACATCTTGATGAAGATGATCTTGACGAGTTTGAATAAATCTTATATAATGGAGATATATGACATCTACAGCAATTACAATTAGCAAAACAACACTTTCTATTCTTAAGAACTTCGCTAACATGAATTCAAATATTCTTGTTAAATCAGGAAATGTAATCAAGACAATTACACCATCGAAGAGTGGAATGGGTGAAGCAGTCATCGAAGAGACATTTGATGTTGAATTTGGCATCTGGGATTTGAACAAATTTCTTGGTGTGATTAGCCTATTCAGTAATCCTCAATTTGAATTTGGTGAAAAGAGTGTTCGTATTATCGGACCAAATAATTCAGTAGTAAATTATTTTTATTCTGAACCAAGGCTTTTGACGTATCCTACCAAGTCAGTAAATATGCCACCCGCTACTGTTCGTACACGAATTAGTGAAGGTATGTTTAACGAACTTCAACGAATTTCGTCTGTTCTTCAACTTCCAGATCTCTCGTTCCAAAGTGATGGAACAATCATTTATGCAATTATTTGCGATCTCAAAGATCCAACTAGCAATAGTTATAAGGTAGAACTTGAAGGGAATGCGGATGGTGCTGAATTTGAATTAAATTTTAAGATGGAAAATATTCGACTTCTTGCGGGTGATTATGAACTTTCATTTGCAAAGAATGTTGCTGCCCAATTTGATAATGAGAATCTGAATCTCACTTATTGGTTTGCAATGGAACCTAACTCACGTTATACTACTTAATATGAACACCAACGAATTTCTTTGGGTCGAAAAATATCGACCACAAATCATTGATGAGTGTATTCTCCCAATGTCCTTGAAGAAGACCTTCAAGGACATGGTTGCTAAAGGAGAACCACAAAATCTATTATTTTCAGGAACAGCAGGAACTGGAAAAACAACAGTTGCAAAGGCTCTATGTAATGAACTTAATGCAGACTGGATTTTGATCAATTGCTCTGAAGATGGAAATATTGATACATTGCGAACAAAAATTCGGCAGTTTGCAAGCACAGTATCTTTTTCAGAAAATTCAAAGAAGGTTGTAATTCTAGATGAGTTTGATTATTCAAATGCTCAGAGTATTCAACCTGCACTTCGCGGGGCCATCGAAGAGTTTTCAAGTAATTGTCGTTTTATACTTACTTGCAATTATAAGTCACGAATTATTGAACCAATTCATTCTCGCTGTACCTGTATTGATTTTACAATTTCAAATGATGAAAGACCCGCTATTTGTGGTGGCATTCTTGAACGATGTGAGTATATTCTCAAGAATCAATCCATTGCATTTGATAAGAAGGCTGTAGCAAAACTTATCATGAAGCATTATCCAGATTTTCGTAGAATTCTTAACGAACTTCAACGATATTCCGTATCTGGTAAAATTGATGAGGGAATTCTTATTAATATTGCTGATAATGAGATTAAGAATCTTATTGTATCAATGAGAAATAAAGATTTTGCAAATGTGCGAAAATGGGTAGCATCTAATGTACACCTTTCTGAAACTGATATTTTTAGGAAGATTTATGATAATTTAAACACGTATTTAAGCCCCTCAAGCATTCCTGGAGCCATTATCGTTTTAGGGGAGTACCAATATAAGGCTGCATTTGTAAGCGATCAGGAAATTAATATGGTGGCATGTTTGGTAGAACTAATGATGACCTGTGAGTTTATCTAATGGATGTCTTTGAATTTCTCAATAGTATCAACGATAATAAAAAGAATCTTATGAATTTAGATCCGGGATGCGAACGGATCTATATTCCTTTTATGATAAATAAATCTTTGTCGTATTTTCCAGATACTCTATTTGAAGCAAATATGATGAATTTTTATAATAATCTGAGTAAAAAAATGCAATATGATTATTATTTGTTGAATATTGGAAAAAAGAAACGATTTAGTAAATGGCATAAGGACAAGACTACCGATTCCGATGATATTTCAATTATAAAACAATATTACGGATATTCGGATAAAAAAGCCGTAGAAGTCTCCAGAATCCTCTCAAAAGAGCAAATTAAAGAACTAAAGGTTACATTAAATACTGGTGAAAATATTAAATAATATAAATATTTAATATTTTGGAGTATTAATGGAAGAAAATAATGATGATATTTTTGATGGACTAGGTGTAGAAGTGACCTTGAAATCAAAAGAGGACTTTTTAAAAATCAAGGAAACCCTAACAAGAATAGGTGTATCCTCAAAAAAAGAAAATAAACTTTTTCAATCTTGTCACATTTTACATAAACGTGGCCGTTATGCAATTATGCATTTCAAGGAAATGTTTATATTAGATAATCTGGAAAGTGATATTTCAGATGATGATATTGGACGCAGAAACACGATAGTTAAATTATTAGTTGAATGGGGTCTTTGTGATGTAGTAGATCCTGAAGAATACAAGGAACCACAATTATCTTTGGCACGTATTAAGATTGTTTCTCATAAAGATAAAATCAACTGGCAACTCATACCTAAATATCATATAGGAAAGTGAGTTCTTTTTATTATGGATTTGATGCAAGCCATCGGTGCGCCATTTAATGTAAGTCAATCTTCTTGTTCTGATATTAAACCTAAACTTTTTTCTTGGACAAATGAAAATGCTCCAATTAAAGTGTTTATTGATGCGGCTATTTCTCATGGCATTGGTTATGTAAAAAAACCAGGAGAAAAAAAGATTGCGTGGATTTGTGAATCAAGGGCTATATTTTTTGAACATCTATTTCCAAAACAGATATTTGAAAATAATTTAAATAAAATATGTGATTCATATGACGCAATTTATTTCTCGGATAAAGAATATTGTAAGAAAAATAAGAAATTTCATTTCTCATTTGCTGGAAGTAACTTACCTTGGATAGAAGATAAACAAATCTTCGAAAAGAATAAATTAGTCTCTCTTATAGCATCTCCTAAAAAATCTACTATTGGACATCAAATTCGTCATACTTTGGCTGAAAATTGGAAAGACAAGGTAGATTTGTATGGTGGTGTACTAGGTTCACCCAGATTTGGATACGAAAAACGTCCATGGGGTGACAAGAGTAAGGCATTAAATCCATATATGTTCTCAATTGTCATCGAAAATGATAAATATCCAACTTATTTTACAGAAAAATTAACTGATTGTTTTGCTACAGGAACTATTCCAGTTTATTGGGGAACAAGTGATATTGGTAATTATTTTGATTCAAATGGAATAATTACTTTGAATTCTTCGTTTGATCCATCACAATTGACGGAAGAACTTTATCATAGTAAAATAGACGCTGTAAAACATAACTTTGATCGTGTGAATAAATTAGAGAATGCTGATGATATTCTCTACCACATGATAAAACAATTATAAATACTAGACCATGAAGACACCTGTGATTTCTTTTTATGCTGATGTGGATGGTCGTTCCTATTACAGCGATCATGCTTCAAGATTGAAGAAAAATCTTGATGATCTTGGCGTTCCTAATATTATACGCCATAAACCATCTAAAGGCTCATATCGTTCAAACTGCTTATCAAAGCCAAGATTCATACTTGAAATGATGAATGAAATACGCACACCATTAGTTTGGTTGGATGTTGATTCATTAGTTCATAAGAAACTTGATGTATTTGATGAGTTTTCGGATAAGGTTGATTTGGCTATGGCCTTTCCTAAAGTACCAACACAAGAAGATCAGAGTATTGGTATGCCAAAGGCATCTCCAATTTATCTGAATCAGACTCCGAAAGCATATGAATTTATCTATGCATGGATTGAAGCAAGTGAAACATTAGAGAAACAAGCAAATATAGCATTCGATCATGAAGTATTATTAAAGATCTTTATGAAGATGATACAAGAAAATACAGGTGTTCGTATGGCATTCTTAGGAAATGCTTACTGTGTTTGGCCTGGTATTCCTGTACATGGTGGAGAGCCTATGATTACTATGGGACTTGCTGACGGAGAATCAAAAGAGCAAGTGCTGAGGAATATGGGATTCGATGAACATAATATTAAATTCCAAAGTCCTGGAAATAAATTTTTGGTACAAACATGAAATTTAAAATTATTTCTTTTTATTGTGATATCGATTCATCACTTTATTATTCAAAACATGCTAAATTTTTAGAAGAAAATTTAAAACAATTTAATTTAGATTTTCACATTGAGCATATTGAATCGAAAGGTTCATATAGAAAAAATTGTCTATTCAAGCCTGAATTTATCAAAGCACAATACGAACTTAGTGATAAACCAGTGTTGTGGTTAGATATCGATAGTCGTGTTCATGATGATTTAAATATATTTAATAATATTACTACACAGGTTGATTTAATTTTTGCAACTAATTCTAAAAATGAAAAAGGTAATTATATACCAAAAGCATCTCCTATTTTTTTAAATAAAACTGATGGATGTAAATTATTTTTAAATAAATGGACAAGTAAATGTAAGCATTACTTAGAACACGAAAAGAAATATTTTGACCATGAAATAATGATCGAAGTTCTTGAAGAAAATAATATTAATTATGGATTGCTTGGTTATAAGTATTGTGCTTTTTCTACTGATACAAGTATAACTCCAAGCATAACGATGGGCATATCAGCAAATACTTCAAAAGAAGAAGGACTTAGAGAATCTGGTTGTAATGATTTTGTTATTAGTCAAAATAACAGAATGAATACATTTTATAGCGATAGAGGATTACTGTGAAAAATTTATTTGTAGAATATATCAAAACTAGTAATGAGCATAGGCAATCTGAATTTGATTTTTGTATAAAACATAATATTTTATCTGGATTTTTTGATAATATTTACGTTATTACAAATCACGATTTACCAGTATTTAGTAGTAAAATAACAAAAATATTTCCATATGGCGATAGAACTTTATATCAAAATATATTTGATATGAGGGAAGCATCATTGAATAATGATATCAATATAATAGCTAACAGTGATATCTATTTTGATGATACAATTAAATTAATTGATGATAAAATTACTGATGAAATAGCACTTGGTTTAAGTAGATGGTATCCATCAGATGATTATTATTTTGTGAATGGGTTTCATCATAATGGAAAAGCCGCCGTAGAATCAAATGATGTTTGGATTTGGAAAGGTAAATGCAAAGTGAAAAATGGAGATTTTCCTATTGGTTATTATGCATGTGATGGTAGAATAATGCAGTGTTTTGTAGAAGCTAATTATAGAGTTTACAACCCTTCTCATGATATAAAGATTTGGCATAAGCATAAATATAGAGGTGGAACTAATCCCCCAACCGTGAGTGGTCCATATTGGAAAGGTCCGAGTGACCATCATTATTTAAAGGATGTTGTATGAAAAAAATAACTTTAAATATAATAGATGGATTAGGAAATGAAGCATTAGAATATGAAGAATTGATATATTCCATTCTTGAAAAACATAAAAATTTACCATTTAAAGATGTATTGTTTTTGACATCAAATAATGATTATAAAAATAATAATTTTATAGTAAAATATGTTCCAAAAATATCATATCCCATTTTAAATAAAATTTTATTTCAAGAATTATATGATTTTTATAATTTTGAATATATCATGACAATTCATTTAGATGGATTCCCAATTAATAATCATTTATGGACTGATGAATATTTGGAATGTGATTATATTGGAGCACCATGGCCATCTAGAATGGGCTGGTGTAGAGGAGAAAATTTGGTTGGAAATGGTGGATTTTCTTTAAGATCTAAAAAATTATATCAAGAAACAAAAAAAATAAAAAATTATTTAGATTATTTTTTTAAATATGGAGTTAATGAAGATGTATTTATATCATCATATGATTTTTTGAGAGAATATTTAGAATCAAAAAATATTAAATTTCCTTCAGTTCAGTTAGCAAAACAATTTTCTGTTGAAATTCCTATTGACGAAACACATACTATTGAAAATAGTTTTGGATTTCATGGAAAATCATATTTGGAAAAATTAAAAAATTAAATTTCATATGTTATCGATATATGGATCAAGTGGATTTATAGGTAAAAACTTTATAGAAAAATATAAAGAGTGTATTATTATACCCAGAGATCAAAATACTCCAGAATCTGAAAATATTTTATATTTTATAAGCACAATTGATAATTATAATATTTACTCTGATCCATTTTTGGATATTAATACAAATATTGTAAAACTTATACATGTTCTAGAAAAATGTAAAGAAATAAATCAAACTAAAAAAATAACATTTAACTTTATAAGTTCTTGGTTTGTTTATGGTAAGACTAGAGAATTGCCAGCCTCGGAAGAAACATTTTGTAATCCAACAGGATTTTATTCTATTTCAAAAAGAACAGCAGAACAACTTTTAATATCATATTGCGAAACATATGATATTAATTATAGAATTTTGAGACTAACTAATATAATTGGTAAATCTGATAATAAAGTATCAAAAAAGAAAAATGCAATTCAATACATGATAAATTTATTAAAATCAGATGAAGATGTATTTCTGTATGATGGTGGAGATAATATAAGAGATTACATGCATGTTGATGATGCATGTAGAGCAATAAAATGTGTAATTGATAATGGTCCTATGAATCAAATAACTAACATTAGTAATAGTGAACCAAAAAAAATTAAAGAAATAATATTTTACGCAAAAGAAAAATTAAACTCTAACAGCAACATAAAATCTATAGAAACTCCAAAATTTCATAATATTGTACAGATTAAAGATATGTGGTTAAAAAATGATAAATTGATTTCATATGGATATATACCAGAAATTAGCGTAAATGAAGCAATTGACAAAATTTTATAATGTGATATAATTTATAGTAATTAAAATGATTCAAATTAGTCAAAATGATATAATAAGTAATAAAATTAAAGAACTAGTTTCTTTAAAAAGAAATATCTTAGATAAAAAATGGATAGCTGGAAAGGATTGGGTTCAGTATGCAGGAACATACTTTGAAGATGATGAATTTATAGCTGGAATTGAATCCTTTTTAGATGGATGGTTAGCTCTTGGAGAATCTGGAATAAGATTTGAAAGAGAATTTAAATCAAAATTGGGTAAAAATTTTGGCGCATTGACAAATAGCGGTTCAAGTGCAAATTTGTTAATGATATCTTCTCTAAAATCTAAAAACTTATTTAATTTAAAACCAGGAACTAAAATAATAACTCCAGTTGCAGGATTTCCTACAACAGTAAATCCAATAATTCAAAATGGATATATTCCTGTATTTGTAGATATTGAACTTGAAACTTTAAATTTAAATATAGAACAAGTAGAGAAAGCAGCCAAAGATGGTGCAAAAGTTCTTATATTTGCTCATGTATTAGGAAATCCACCTAATATGGATAAAATAATGGAGATTGTAGAAAAGTACGATCTTATTTTATTAGAAGACTGTTGTGATGCTTTGGGAAGTACCTATAAAGGAAAGTTGTTAGGATCATTTGGTCAATTATCATCATGCTCATTTTATCCAGCACACCATATAACAATGGGAGAAGGTGGATTTGTCGCATGTAATACAGAAGAACAGGTAACAGTCGTAAAGAGTTTAAGAGAATGGGGTAGAGGATGTTATTGCTCCGGTAAAGGATCTGCATGTCTTAGAAATGGAATGTGTAAAAAAAGATTTAGTGATTGGCTACCAAGCTTTCCTGGGATTATATTTGATCACAAATATATTTACGAAGAAATTGGATATAATTTAAAACCTTTAGATATGCAAGCAGCTATTGGATTAGTACAACTGAAAAAACTTGATAAGATAATTGAAAAAAGAAAATACAATTTTAAAAGATTATATTCTATTTTTAGTAAATATGAATCAGTATTTCATTTACCGAAAGCAACAGAAGGGTCAGATCCATCATGGTTTGCATTTCCACTAACCGTCCGAGATGGTGTATTCATGAAAAGAAATGATTTTACAATGTATTTGGAAGATTGCAAAATACAAACAAGAAATTATTTTGGTGGTAACTTGTTATTGCAGCCAGCATATGATGATATATACTCTGGTGATGCAAAGATAGATTTTCCAGTTGCTACAAAAATTACGACTGATACTTTTTTCTTAGGAACAAGTCCAATTATCACAGAGGAACAACTTAATTATATTGAAGAATGTGTAAATTCATATTTTAATAGAGCAGAGAACATAAGAGTATAATATGCATATCTACTATAGATTATCTGATAAAAATAGAAGAGGTAAAGCTCCTTCTTATTTTACAAATGAAAATTGTTTAAATAATTTTTTAAAATATTTTGAAATTGATTCAGAAGATTCAATAACAATAATAGCAGATAATATAGAAAAAAATACAGAAAAATGGCTTTCTACTTATAATATACCAATAATTTTAACTACATTAGGAAATTCTGGTAGTTTTTATTATTGCTTGAATGAAGTTATTAAAAATAAAAAAGATAACGAGATAATATATTTTGTAGAAAATGACTATTTACATAGAAATAATTCAAAAAATGTAATGATTGAAGCATTTGATACTTTCAAAGCAGACTATGTTTCTCTTTATGATGCTCCTGAAAAATATGCATTTCATTACAATTCTAATTATCATAAGTATTTAGATTTAAGTGGTGGATTATTTGAAAATTATATGAATAAAATATATTGTGGTCGTAATTGTTATTTTAGAACTTCTAATTCATTTACAATGACATTTGCATCCACGGTTATAAATTTAAAAAATGATATTGATATTTTTGAATATAATCTTTTTAATCATGGGTCGAATAGAAATAATTTTTTATCTATACCTAGAGATTTTGAATTATTTAAAATGATATCTGAAGTTAGAAATAAAAAATTACTTACTCCTATGCCAGGTTATTGCACACATGGCGATATTCTTTCACCACATGTAGATTGGAAAAATTTTATATGAGCAAAAAAACTTCATTATCTGTATTAATACTTTCTTTAACCGAGAGGCTTGATATGGCCTCGACTTTGTTTAAAAAATTAGAAAAATTATGTCCTTTTGATGATGTAGAAATTTTAATTTTGATGGATAATAGAAAACAGACAATAACTGAAAAAAGAAATCATCTACTCAATATAGCCCAAGGTGACTATGTGGCATTCTTGGATGACGATGATGATGTCACTGATGATTATTTTAAAGAATTAGTGCCTATATGTAGAGAGAACAAATATGATGTAATTTCATTTAATCAACACTGTAATGTTAATGGATTTGAATTTGATGTAACGTTTGATTATGGAAATCCAATTGAGGGTGTTGATTATAATTTTTTATCGATGAATAAAAATTATAAAGTAAAAAGACCACCATGGCATATTTGTGCATGGAATACTAAATTAGCTAGAACTGAAGAATTTATAAATATTCGAAATCAATATAATGAATCATCCGAGGATGCTGATTGGATTATAAAATTGAACAAAAAAGTTCAAAATCCATATAAGATAGAAAAAATATTACATAAATACGTTTATAATAGTAGGATAAGTAGATCAGCGGTGAATAACTAATATGAAAAAGTATTTTATAAATTATGCATCAAATGGTTTTGTGAATAGTCAGAAACTTGGTCTAGCTAATGCAACAAATTTTGGATTTCAGACTCAGGGTTATGGATTACATGATATAGATCCTTATTTTCTTGAAAAAAATAAAACTATATTTTCATTCAGCCGTGGCGGTGGTTATTGGTTATGGAAACCATATTTCATATTAAGAAAATTAAATGAAATAAATGACGGAGATTATCTTGTTTACATGGATTCGGGTGCAAAAATAATCCGTAATGTGGATAATATTCTTCGCATGATTGATCATAGAGGAATGCTTAACTTTAGTATGATGCAAAAGACATCAAAGTGGACAAAAGGTGATTGTTTCTACAAAATTAATAAAAACAACCCATCAGATTACAAGGACTATAATCAACTTCAAGCAACTTATTTATTTTTTAGAAAAAATAACAGTTGTGTAAAATTTGTGAAAAAATGGCTAGAATACTCACAACAGCTAGAATTGATAAGTGATATTCCAAATCGTTACATGGCTAACTTTGATGATTTTATAGATCATAGGCATGATCAAGCCATAATGTCTTTATTGGCATATAATGAAGGAATGATGTATATTCCACAGATTGATCAATTTGCAGCCGAGCATGGATATAACAGTGATTGGATTTTGGTAGATAGACATGGTATAAGGACTTGAAATGCTACATGAAATAGGAATAAAGTATAATACAGATAAATCAACTCACGTATATAACAATAAAAGTTATTTACAAATTTATGAAACATATTTTAAAGATTTAAAAGATAAAAACTTAAATATTCTAGAAATAGGAATATCTAATGGAGGTTCTCTAAGAACTTGGAAAGAATATTTTAAAAATTCTAAAATATATGGTTTGGATATAAATCCATCCTGTTCAATTCATGCTGAAGATAGAATAGATGTGACCATAGGTAGTCAGTCTGATCCATATATTATTGCAAAAATTTTAGAAAAGTGTGATGATAAAATTGATATCATAATCGATGATGGAGCGCATATAAATGAACTTACCTCTGAAGCATTTAAATTATTGAAGGATAAGGTAAATCCTGGTGGATTTTATATAATAGAGGATCTAGATTGTTCATATATTGATGAAATCCATCTTTTTTCAAATACCTGGCCTGGTATGTCTTATAATAACAATTACAATTTTAAGAATAATAGAAAAGAATTAGATGATATATTTAACGGCATCATAAGAGATATGGATATGGAAAATTATCTCACAAATTATGTCAAACAAAAATATGTTTCAGAATTTTCTTTTATTCACTTTTATCCTAGACTGGCAATTATGAAGAAAAAGGATTGATATGGAAATTTTTTCACAATATAGAGAAGAATATTTTTTACTTAATTATTTCAATAATAAACAAAATGGTGTTTTGGTTGATGTTGGGGCAGCAGATGGAATTATTAATTCTAATTCAAGATTTTTGATAAAAAATAATAATTGGAGTGGAATATTGATCGAACCCCATCCAGAATATTTTACACAGCTTAATAATTTATATAAAAATAGTAAAAATATAAAATTGTATAATAATGGGGTGTTTAATAAAAATTGTGTTCTTCCATTTTATCAATTTGGAAATGCTGATATTGGACAAATATCTACATTTAGCGAAAGTTTCAAAGAAAAACAAATTAATAGTTACGGTGATAAATATAAAACAGCTATAAATATAGAATGTTTAACATTACAAAAAATATTTTTTGAAAACAATTTATTAGATATTGATTTCATGAGTATTGATTGTGAGGGTGTCGATATGGAAGTACTGGATTCCAATGATTGGAATTTATTTAGACCAACACTTATTTCAGTAGAAAAAAGTATGGATGAATCTATTTTGAATAACTTTATGAAAAAAATAAATTATACTAAAATATTTGAAAATAATGGAAATGCTTTTTTTGAAATAAAAAAATAACATATAAGAAATTTAAATGAAAATTAAAATTTTATTTTATGCACATTCAATAGATTATGCTGGTACTTGGAGATCACATGAAAGAATTTTATTAAATATTAATAAAAATATATTTGATCCATATGTTTTTTATAATGAAAATTTAGAAAACAATAGATTAAATTTTTTAAAAAATAATTTGGATTTATCAAAAATTATTCCCTTTTCCGCTTCAATTGATAAATCTTCAGCTAATGATGGTTATAGTTATAAAACTTCTAATTTTGTTGATTTATGTAAAAAATATAACTTTGATATTTTGCATTTTGCAAGAGGTGGGTGGTTTGAGTGGCCATTTACATATAGAATATGTCCTATTCAAATAGAAACAAATATTTTTGGTTATAAAGATAATTCAACATTTTTAGATTATAGTGTTGCTATATGTAATACTATAAAAAATATAAGAGGGAGCTGCGATGAAGTGGTATATAACCCAATTCCAGATCCTATCAATGATAAATTAAATTTAAAAAATTACTTAAATATTCCTGAAGATTATTATGTTTTTGGAAGAATAGGTAGACCTGGAAACTTTCATGATATAGCTTTTAAAGCATTAAAGAAATTAAAAAAAATAAGAAATGATTTTCGTTACATAATTATTGGACCATGTTCAGATACTAAAAAAATAATTAAAGATCTAGAATTGGATGATGTATGTATAATTTTAGAACCAACTAATGACGATTATTTTATTCACAAATTTCATAATTCTTTAGATTTATTTTTACATTATAGAAGTGATGGAGAATGTCATTCAACAGCTATTTCTCAAGCTATGAGATATGGTATACCTATAATTTCACACTTTGCAGGCTATAACGGTCAGATAGAAACTATTGGAAATGGTGGTTATATTGCTTCTAATGTCGATGAATATTTTAATTTTATAAATTTTTTGATGAATAATACTGAAAAATATCTTGAAATATCTGAAAATGCTTTAAATATTTCAGAAAATTATAAAGAGTCTATAATTGTTAAAAAATGGGAAAATATTTACTTAAAATTATATAATAAATATAAGAATTAATTTATGAAATACTTAGTAACAGGTGGAGCTGGTTTTATTGGTTCAAATTTAGTGGATAAACTCATTGATGATGGTAATGAAGTTATTGTAATTGACAATGAATCTTCTGACGCACATGATCATTTTTATTGGAATGAAAAAGCACACAACTACAAACATGATATTTGTGATTATACAATGTGTTCAGAAGTATTTGAAAAGCATAATCCAGATATGGTATTTCATATTGCAGCAGAGGCAAGAATACAACCATGTATTAATGATCCACTAAAAGCCATCAACACAAATGTTGTTGGTACTACAACTATATTAGAATTATGTCGTAAATATAAAGTAAAGAGAGTAATTTATTCTTCAACATCATCTGCATATGGTATTAAAAATACACCACCTTTATCAGAGGATATGCCGAATGATTGCTTGAATCCATATTCAGTTTCTAAGACTTCTGGTGAAGAATTATGTAAGATGTATTCTAAATTATATGGGTTAGAAACTGTAATTTTTAGATACTTCAATGTTTATGGAGAAAGACAACC
>Ga0078894_10000921_pt1 | contig 21171 bp, 12 predicted proteins | sample LauGreSu1BDMLBSD_2_FD_67506 | JGI IMG/M metagenome (GOLD analysis project Ga0078894, IMG submission 67506) | Freshwater lake microbial communities from Lake Michigan, USA - Su13.BD.MLB.SD (version 4) (version 4) | ecosystem: Environmental > Aquatic > Freshwater > Lake | place: Lake Michigan... | reverse complement strand
CACTGGTGTTGGTTCCACTGGTCCCACTGGAAGTGTTGGTTCCACTGGTCCCACTGGTGTTGGTTCCACTGGTCCCACTGGAAGTGTTGGTTCCATTGGTCCCACTGGTGTTGGTTCCACCGGTCCCACTGGAAGTGTTGGTTCCATTGGTCCCACTGGTGTTGGTTCCACTGGTCCCACTGGAAGTGTTGGTTCCATTGGTCCCACTGGAAGTGTTGGTTCCACTGGTCCCACTGGAAGTGTTGGTTCCATTGGTCCCACTGGTTTTGGTTCCACTGGTCCCACTGGCCCAGGTGTTGGTGCAACTGGTGCAACTGGGAGAACTGGTGCAACTGGTGCAACTGGGAGAATTGGTCCCACTGGCCCAGGTGTTGGTGCAACTGGTGCAACTGGTGTAACTGGTCCCACTGGCCCAGGTGTTGGTGCAACTGGTGCAACTGGTCCCACTGGCCCTGGTGGAGCTTCTCCTGCTACTAGTTCATCAGTAGGAACAATACAGTTGACAGGAGATTTATCAGGAGTTGCGACTGAACCAGTTATAAAAACATATCCAACAAAGCTGAATGACAATGTTAGTGTGTATAGAATATTGGGTCAACGCACTACAACAGGACTGACCCAGTCTGCTCCTATTGCTTTTAGCACATCAGGTGTTATAGGTGTATTTGAATTTTATCCGCTGTATTTACCATCAGGCCGATGGGCCATTGGTTTAAAATCTAGTCAGACTTTTAATGTTTTTGGTTCAGGATTTATTTCTCGAATAGGAGCTAGTGTACCATTAGAACTAACAACTTTAACAGGAACAGCAACAATTACAAATACTTTGGCCTCGTTAATAAGTAAATCTACCCCACTTATTGATGGATGTTATGAAAACGAATCTGAAGAATGGAGACTAGTTTTGACTGGTAATACAGAACAATATCGTCTTGATCTTTCTTTTTTTAATAGTTATCAGATTGATATTCCGATATTTGCAGCTTTATATGGAAGTACAGGAAACTAATTTTGACTGGTGCTACACAGCAATATCGTCTTGATCTTTCTGGTTTTAACAGTTATCAGATTGACATTCTGATATTTGCAGCTTTATATGGAAGTACATGTTAAATTAATTATTAAAAAAATATTAATAAAAAATGTCTCTCTTTATAACAGAAAGTAATAATACAACCAATTCTTTGAACAAAATTCCTATTCAGTCTGGCGTTCCTGAATCTGGGCAGACGTTAGTATATAATTCTACCGATAATCAATGGGTATTTGGTTCTGGTGGAGGAGGTGGAGATCGAGGCCCCACAGGTCCCACTGGAAGTGTTGGTTCCACTGGTCCCACTGGAAGTGCTGGTTCCACAGGTCCCACTGGAAGTGGAGGTTCTCCTGCTACTAGTACATCATTAGGAACAATACAATTGGCAGGAGATTTAACAGGAGTTGCAACACAACCAAAGATCAAACAATATACGGCAAATATGTTGAAAGACATTAATCAGTTTATATTGCTTGCTCAATCACCGGTAGAAGGAACAAGTGTGGCTCCTATTGCTTATGGAACATTTAATATTGGTGTATTTACAGTTACGAAAAATACATTAGGATCAGGTTCACAGTCAATTTCTATCAAGTCTAATACTACTGCTTTTACTGCGAGTGGTACAGGATATCTTTCTCGAATAGGAGCTCCTTCATCATCACAATTGGCAACTTTAAGGGGGGCAACAATTCAAACTTTTTTCCAAAATTTAGTAACTATTTCTAACCCATCTATCGATGGATGTTTAGAGAACGAATCTGAAGAATGGAAAATATTTTTGAAAAATGATTCAAATGATATATATTATCTAACTCTTTTTTTCTTCAGATCTATCGATCTAAACATACAAATTTTTGGAAAATTATATGGCCTCAAAGTAGTATAAATATATGTTGTAACATTTCTATTAAGAATTATCAGAGTTTTCAGAGCGATTTAAAACTGTAAAGTTTTAAAACTTAGAAAAATTTATTTAGAAGAAATCACAGGTAATAAATTATCTGTTATTGCTTCAAGATCAACACGCCGGTCAGATTTTAGTACGAACGGTGTTAAATCGTGATCTTCAGTTTGTGATGATATGGAAGATGTATGTGTTTTGTCTTCTGTCGTCAAATCTATAATTTTTTGTTCATTTACATTTTCTACATGTTGAGGCATATATGCATAGATATGTGTTTGTGGGATGTGTGATTGTGAAGATACTGGAAAAAATTTATCGAGTGTCGATTGAGATGGTTGTGGAGCAAAAGATAGTTCTATAGCTTCAAGACGTTTGGACAGTTCTGCAATTTGTTGTGTCTGTGATGTCGATTTTTTCCAGAAATAATATGTCACAACAACTACTATAGCAAAACATACACCTATCAATATAATATTTTCCCATTCCATTTTGTACAGTTTATAGAATGCTTTATATTGTTCTGTGGAGAGTTCCAAACATTATATAAATTTAAGATTTTGTTTGCATATTTTAAAGACTCTTTTGTCGTTTTTATTTCACTAATTTAAAATCTTACAATGTCGGAACAATACACAGATGGAAAAGTATCAACAAAAACAAAATTCTACAATACTATATCAACTTTTATACAAAACAGCTTGGAAAACACTTTTCCTAAAAATATAGCAAAGTCTTGGCTTGTACAAAACATGGCCGTCGACATGTCAGAAAGAATACAAAATTTTGACAAGTTGACTAAAGAAAATTCTAATCTTATACTTGAAGTCGAACAGTTTCTCAAAACTAGAGCCGCAATTCCTTTGTCCGACAACGAGATAGATCCATATGTCTTAAAAAATGTGTTAACTGAAGAAGTATACAAAAAAATATGCGATGAGGCATATATAGCTGGTAAACCAGTTATATCTGACGACGAGTATGATTTTTTGTTTGGAGATAACGCGTCAGCTATGATGCCTCCTTTGGGGCAGGTTGTTGCTCTTCCGGTGTGGATGGGATCTTTAAATAAGGTAAAAATAGAAAAAGATTTTGATAAATGGATGAAAAAGATTACCAACAAAGCAGAGTATGTTGTCGTTTCTCCTAAACTAGACGGGGTGTCAGCATTGGTATCTATTGATCACGCGTATTCTCGTGGTTCTGGAAACATAGGATCTTCGTTGGATCGAATTTTTCCTTATGTTAACCGTACATATAACAATCCATTGGTTGAAAAACCTGGCGATTATATTAGAGGTGAGCTTGTAATCGACAAAATAACGTTTAATGATAAGTATTCTTCTAAATTCAAAAACAGTAGAAATTTTGTTGCCGGACAAATTTCCAAAATAGACTCTAATAAGGATACGTTGAAAGATATACATTTTGTTCCATATGAATGGATAGATTCAAGTTTTGTAAACAAATACCCATCAGAACAATTTCAGTACTTACATGGAAATCCAAAAATTATTAACTCCTCGGGTTTTATCTGGTTCAAAATTCCTGTTGCAGAAATAACATACGACTATTTGAGAGATTTGTTAAATTCGTGGAGTTTATCCCTTCCTTACGATATAGACGGGTTAGTGATTGTTCCTGATCTCCGTTATTATAGCATTCAGTCTGGAAATCCCGTATTAAATATAGCATTCAAAAAACCCACGAGTGAAGAAGAAAATTCTATTGTCAAAGTATTAAAAGTAGATTGGCAAATAAGTAAATGGGGCGCATATAAACCCGTCGTGTACATAGAGCCAACTTTGTTAGATGGTTCTATGATATCAAAAGTTACTGGTCATAACGCAAAAACAATTCTGGAGAAACAAATAGGACCTGGTGCTGTCATCAGAATAATAAGAAGCGGAAAAGTGATTCCACATATTGTTGATGTACTAACACCATCTACCAATGTAATTATTCCAGATGGTAAATGGAAAGGAACAGATATTTATAAGATCTCAAGTTCACCGAATAAGAAAAACTCAAAACAACAAATAAAAGGATTAACAGAACTTTTTCAAAAAATAGGTATAAAAAATATTAATTCAAAAACAATTGAAAAATTGTATTATACTTGTAATCTTACAACTTTTTTTGATATTATAAACGCAACTCCACAAAGCATCTCAAAATGTTATCCCATCGGAGGAAAAATGAATAAAAATATAATTGAAGAGTTAGCCAAAACGAAACAAAAACCTATTCAAGCTCACATTCTAGTGGCTGCATCGGGTGTTCTCGGACAAGGAATAGGAGAACAAAAAACATCATTGCTTTTAAGCACTTTAGGATATGCGAGTGTTCCTACTCTTGAAGAAATCTTAGAAATTGAAGGTTTTGCAAAAAAAACAGCACAAATGGTTCTGAAAAACTTTCCCAATATGCAAGAGTTCATTGAAGAGTGCAAAAATAACAACTTGAATATTGTTATATATTATAAAAACCCAAACCGACCCGTCATATGTTTGTCTGGGTTTAGAGATAAAACATTAGAACAAATGTTTGAAGTTAAAGACAATGTTACTAAAGATGTTCAATATTTGGTTGTTCTATCTCAAGACAAAATCACAGAAAAAATGAAGAAAGCGCGCGAATATGGAATTGAAATTATTACTAGATCCGAACTTCTTGAGATTTTTAGCGACTAATGTGGCTACCGAATCGCTAAACAACAGTACATTTTCAATCATGTATAGATTGAAAATTATTTAATGTAAAATATTTAGCTTTCTACTTAAAATGGCCATTTCATATGCTGCTGTTCGAAATCATCATGCAAAAGTTACTATGCCGTCTATAGAAAATGGATGGTATACAAGTTCAAATATTCAAAAAGATCCACCAAAGTCTATCAGCACTAGAAGAATAGATAAAGTTGGTGATACCATGGCAACAAATATAATGATAGCAGAATCTCCAGACCGACAATGTGAAGCTATAAACTATTATGCACGTGGTGTAAATCCTATGGTATCGGTTGATTATGGTCAGGGACAACAGTCTGGGACACAGGCATATCTTCCGTATACAGTTGCACGTGATGGAGCATTTCGACCTCCTGTGTTATACGGTGTGACAAATTTGTTGCCCCTGTCTAGGCTGCCTAGGATTCTGACAGACGTGTGCGCCACGCCTTATCAGCCCATATTCACAAAACGTATCAGAGATTGTGGCACTGTTGATCAGACACGAGAAGTAAAATCGGAAATGATTCGAACTTCTTGTGAAGCACAAAAAGCGATCCAGACTGACCCGGACTTGAATGAACCCATAACTGCTCTGCAAATCCGTGACGACGTCGTATACCAAAGTATAAAAACGGCTCCAAGTTGTCCAACTAACACAGAAGAAATCAGACAACGACTAAATCAACCACCAATATATCTTACTGCAAATAGACCTTCGACCAACATGACAACAAATGGCACTGCTGCAATTAAAACAAACGTTCATACCCTCTTAGAGAAATATGATAATGTTACACTTCCATCTAATAAACCGTCAACAGAAGCATATACCAATCATTATATACAAAAAGAATCACCTGTCGTTTTTGACAACATATCACTAGAACCATCACGACCTTACACCTCTGCTACTACTAATAATTATATACATAAAGAATCACCTGTAATTTTTAATAACATATCACTTGAACCATCACGGCCGTACACCTCTGCTACTACCAGTTTGTCGGCGTCAGGAACAGGATTCTTACAACAACAAGAATATAAAAGACTTCAGTCGCGTCCAAGTTTGGGAGGTTTTGACGGATACCCTCAGATTCCAAAAATGATTCAGAATCCGATCAAGCGGTTAAATAGGTAAAAATAGAAAAGTGTCGTTGTACACATCCGACAGACTTTTTATCTCTGGGGTGATATCTGTTTGACTTATAATATTATTATTATCTGAGATTTGCGGACATCTTATGTAAATATTATCAAAAAGATCAATTCTGTATGCCCTATTAGTTGCAAATAGCTCGTTGTTATATACAACTTTGTCATCTATTTCTGGATTTTCACAGCACAGAGGGGATTTAACATGATGATCATGTTGTATGTTTGATATACCAATAACGTCTTCTTGAGAAATTATACATGGTTGAACAAAGTATGTTTCTATTAGATGGCTTATATTAAAAAGAAGTGCATCAATTGCTACATCAAGAGTATTTTTTTCAATATAATCGAAAACAACCATTGCGGCTTTTTTAGAAATATAGTAGCATCCAGTGCCTCCAATAGAATCAACATTAATATCTTTTCTGTTGTGTTTTTTGATAACTCCTTCTTCCTGGAACCTGTGATTACTGTTCTTGAGAACAGTTGTAAAGAAAATCAAATCTGCATTTACATTTCTGGATTTTAGAACTGTGAAAGATCTGACCATTTTAGACATAAATGCGCTATTCGGAGTTACATCGTCTTCAAAAATCAAATACCCGTCTACTTCCTTGTCAAATATCAATTTGTGGTATAGAATTAAATGTGACAACGCACATCCTATAACACCGGGTCTCATATGGTAGTCACACTTTTCACACAGGGAATATAAACGAGGTGTACCAACAAGCTTATAACCGTCACACGCCGGCACAACAGCCGTTTTTGGTGGAAGAAATTTACTATACATTTTAAGTCTTTCTAATCTGTCTACTCTTGTTTTTAGGTTGATGACAAACGATTTATATTTTGGAATGTCAAAAAACTGAGATGTATTCAACAAATCATATGCATTGCATACCAGAGATTGTTTGTCGCTTGTTAATCTACCAATATGTTTAAAATGATATCCGGGTAAAAAACCAGTTTTGAATCCACGCTCAACATATCTTTGAGCAAATTTATATTCAAAACATAATTCATCCTCAAATTTCAATGTCTTAAAAATTTCAGTTTTGATCATACTTGGTGAAAGAGAAAAATGAGGATAGTAATTACAGTTAAACGCACCAGTTGTATATCGTTTATTAAAATTTTCAATTTCTTCTGGTGTTCTACAGTGTTCGTGTTCGTAATATAGGGTTCTTTTGGGAGTGTATCTTTCTATACCCCCAACAATATTCTCATTTGCGGTTTCTTTATAATTTTTATTAAATACTACTTGACCCAACATGACGTCGGATTCTAATATATCAATCATTTCGTGCACATAACAGCGTTTATCTAATAGTACTCTGTCGTCTTCTACGTGCAACAAGTACGGAGTGGTGACCATAGATGTTAATATTTTCATACTTGTTGGGTGTCCTTTTTGTTCTGGGGTTTTCCATACAAATTCAAAAAAAGGCCAACGTTTTTTCATGGCTTCTCTATCTTCCGTGTCTGAATTGTCGTCGATACAGATCCAACGATGAATAAAATTTTTATCTACAAAATTTTCCATAAACGATGTCATTGTTGCATTAAACAACGATAAACGTCTACACGTTGTTATCGAGAAAGTTAGTAGAGAAAGTTTGCTCATCTGAGGGTATATAAATGATTTTGGGGCAAACAAGTCATTATTTGTTATTAAATCTTCTAACTTTTCAATAAAGAACTGATGATTGTACAACGAACGAACCAATAAATCTTTATTTTGTGGTTTATCTTGTAAGATCTGGTTTATCAGACTTATAGATTTTTTTAGATTCTTGATCTGTTCGAGTCTGCTTGTCTCTATATCTGTGAACGACATGCTGCTCAGACAACGATCATCTTTACCGATCCAATAATATGAGATTGCCAGTTCTTCTCTGATGATGTTGCTAGTTGGAATAAGCTCTAAAAATTTTTGTCCTAAAGATATACACAACAAATAGTTCGCATTAAGGCGTTGAGCACGGACACATTTTTCAAATTCTTGCATTGTTGAACTTTATTATTTTTTTTTGTATCATTTTGATAATTTTAACTCAATTAATATTACTTTATAGGTATATATCTAGATTTAGTAAATATGTTTTTAAACAGACTTTATTATTTAGATGAGTTATTAAGTTATGAGAAACAAATTCATGAAAAATACAAATTGGGTGATATTATTGCTTCGCATGAATGTGGACATAGGTACAGAACTAAAAGAGGCGGTATAAAAGAGTCGACAATTTTATACAATAAGACGCAAAACGAAAAATTACCACAAAAAAACTGTAGTGTGTGTTTTAAACTTAGGGCAAACCAGAAAGAAAACATTGACGAAACGATTATACAACATATATGTTCACAAGAAGGCACAGAAGTACCAACTGTCTCATTTCTTGAAAATAAGTACACATTCTATGAGTGGTTGTATAAACATTTATACATTTGAATAAAAATATTTGAAGTTTTATTTTCATAAAATAAAGAAGAGCAAACATGAATATCGACAAATATTTTATTTTGAATATTTTCAAAACCTCAAATATAAAAGATAAATACCTAGAGGTGCTAATAACAGATTATGCCATTTCAATGTTCCAAACTGCATTTATTGCAAAAAGTGTACTTCCACAACAAAACTACGAGGTTCTCGAATTTCTAGGAGATTCTGCGTCCAATCATGCGGTTGTTGCTTATTTTTACAACACGTATCCTCAATTACGATGTCTTTCGGGTTCTGGGGTTGCGACTCTGAGTAGACTTAAAATCAAACACACAAGTTCAGAGAGTTTCGCCAAATTCTCAACACAATGTGGATTTCTTTCATATATTAAAGCCACAAAGGAAGAATTAGAAAATCCAGAAAAAACCCAACATCTATTAGAAGACGTTTTTGAAGCATTTATAGGAGCAATGTATGACATATTAATGAAACATTTTGGAATGCATGGTGTTTGTGATCAGATAATATACAATTTTATCACATATATTTTAAATCAACAACAAATATCTTTTGACCTTGATGAACTTTATGATGCTAAAACAAGACTAAAAGAACTTTTTGATAACAGGTCTGACACAAACATTTTTTATAAAAACTTTGGTAAACCTATTTACGATCGTAAAACACAAGATGGCACAATGTATACATTCTTGTATTTCGAAAACACTCCGGATTTAAATTTCATAGGATTAGGAAATTCACAAGCCAACAGAGACAAATCTGCCGCACAACAGGCAATCGATTGGTTTAAGTCTCAAGGTTATAAAACTGATAAACAGTTTGCACCTTTCTGTGCATAGAAAGATCTATTCAAAACATTTGTGTTTTGAATATTTACATCTCTTAAAATTTCACCATTTTTACATCCTTTCATGTGATGTTAATTCTAGAAAATATTTCAGACGCAAAGCGCCACCGCTTTCAGCGGCTAAAAGATATATTATAATATATGATTTTTTTAGATATAGTACTATCGAAACAAAATTAAAGAGTAATGTTGACTGAAAAACAACAACAAGTTGTAGATCTTGTCACCAAACGTAAAAACGTTATGATCACTGGTCCTGGTGGAACAGGAAAAAGTTTTTTAATACAACATATTATATCTTTGAAAAGTACACTACTATCCGACAAATCAGATATAATGGGTGTAACTGCTACAACAGGAGCTGCTGCAGTGTTGATTAGAGGAACAACGCTTCATTCTTTGCTTGGTATAGGGTTAGGAGTAGAATCTGCACCACAACTCCTCAAAAAGATAAATTCCAACAATAAGATAGATTTTTGGAAATCGTTAAAAATTTTAATAATAGACGAAGTGAGCATGTTATCCTTAGAGCTATTTGATAAATTAGAATATATAGCTAGAATAGTTCGTGCAAACGAAAAACCTTTTGGTGGTATACATCTTATATTGTCTGGAGATTTTTTACAATTACCTTGTATTAATGGAGAATTTTGTTTCAAGTCTAAACAATGGAAAAAATGTATACCAAATGTTATATGTATTGATGAAATATTACGACAGACAGAGTCTAAATTTCATGACATACTTAACAGGGCTCGTTTTGGGAAGACCACACAACAAGATGTAGAATATATAAAATCTGAATGTTCGCAAAATTTTTTAGATCACACTAATCAAAAATGTATGATCAAACCAACGATGTTACAATGTAAACGTGCAGATACAGATAGAATTAACGACAACGAATTGCGAAAAATAAAAAACGCTCATATTTACGAATTTAAAAAAAACGTTATTTGGTCAGATCAACCCAGAGATCAAAGGGTTCTTAATGCGCTGAATTATATTCCTGAGTCTATATCTATATGTGTTGGTGCACAGGTAATGTTGACAGTAAATTTAAATATTGATGAACAGTTAGTTAATGGAAGTAGAGGAATAGTTGTTGGATTTTGTGAAAGTTTTTCAAAACAAAAAATTCCCATTGTGCAATTTGTAGAAAAAAAAATTACTGTTGATTTGTTCGAGTACAGTATTGAGAATTCGCATAACATTGTAGTTGTTAAAGTTTTACAAATCCCACTTCAACTGGCGTATGCTCTTACCATTCATAAAAGTATGGGGGCGACGTTAGATTGTGCACATATAGATTTCACGGATGTATTTGCATACGGACAGGGATATGTTGCATTATCGAGAATAAAAAGTTTAAAAAATTTAGTCGTTAAAAATATCCAAGCTTCTAGTTTTAAAGCACACCCAGAAGCTTTACGTTTTTATGAAAAATATAACACTTCCGGCTAACGGCGATATAGGATTAAAGTGCTTTCTAAAAACAAGTTTTTAGAAAGCTTTTCGACAAAAGTTGAATTTAATAAATATCACACATAGAAATTGTTAAGATTACAATATGAACACAGAAATAAAAACAATTCAATTTGGTATTTTGAGCGATAAAGACATATTAAACATGTCAGTATGTGAAATAGATAAGACCACACTCAACCCTGAACCAGGAAGTGTTTACGATCCAAGATTGGGAGTTTGTGATTCTGAAAGTGGTTTGTGTGTTACATGCGAAAAAAACGTGTGGTCATGTGTGGGTCATTTTGGTCATATTTCTTTGGCAGTTCCGATTATACTATTTTATAAAGCTACAGTTTCGATGCTAAAAATATTCTGTTTCCAATGTTCTAGGTTGCTATTGTCGGAAAAAGAAATAGAAGTGTTGGAATTAAAAGGATATGATAAAATAACAAGTTATATTTCGGATAATGTTAATTTTTGTCTCAGAGAAGGGTGTTCTTGGACACAACCAAAAATTAAATATGATACTAAAGACAACACGATAGTTGCTGTCTTCAAACACAAAACAACCGTGGGAAATATTGTAATAGAACCAGAAAGAATTAAAATGATTTTTGACAAAATTATTGATGAAGATATGAGCTTGATTGGGATTGATACTACTATGTTTCATCCTAGAAATTTAGTATTGACAAAATTTCCCGTCATACCAACAAACTGTAGGCCTAGAATGATAACACCTGACATAACAAGCGATGACGATTTGTCGATAACGTTAGTTGATATTATAAAAAACAACCATATTTTGCGAAAGAACACAGCTAATGAAAAAGCTCGGGCTGTATTAAAGTTTAAAATACAAACTTTTTGTGATAATTCTAAAGGAACAGCGATTCATACTACAAATCAAAGACCAATCACTGGCCTAAAAGAAAGAATTACTAAAAAAACCGGGCATGTGAGACAAAACATGATGGGTAAAAGGTGTGATAGGACGGCTCGGACGGTTGTTGGTGGAGATTCTACGTTACGTTTAAACGAAGTCGGAGTGCCATATGAAATAGCAAACATCATAACTATTCCAATCTTTGTCAACCATATGAATATAGAAGAATTGACCAAATTGGTAAACACGCCTGGGAAAGTGTGTGTGATCATTAAAAAAGGTGGAACCAGATTATCGGTAGCACGAGCGTGTATGAAACCAGGAACAATTTTAAACCACGGCGACACGATTACCAGAGACGGCAAAACTTTTATTGTAACAAACTGTAAATGTGAATTAAAAGCCGGAGATACAATTAAACGTAAATTCCCAAACGGGTTAGAAGAAAAAACAATTCCGACTGTGTTGCCAGAACGACGCCATATCACACTAGATATTGGAGACAAATTGGAAAGATATCTACAAAACGGAGATTATTTGCTCTTAAACAGACAACCAACTTTACATAGAAACAGCATGCAAGGCATGAAAGTTGTGTTATTACCTGGAAAAACATTTAGGGTGAATCTTGCTATAACATCCGGGTTTAATGTTGATTTTGACGGAGACGAGTTTAACGCATTCATAGGACAACATTTAGAATCGAAAGCGGAATTAAAGTTTATATCCAATGCAAAAAATAACATTCTCTCAGCCCAAAGCAACAAACCAGATATGGTAATTGTACAAGACTCTCTATTGGGGGCATATATTATGACTAAAAATATTTGTAGATTATCAGTACAAGAGTTTCAACAATGTATAATGAGAATTGATCATATCTATATTTACGAAAACAGGCTGCAACAAATAATGTCGTTAAGAGGAGAAAACGTATATACCGCACACTCGTTGTTTGGATTTCTTTTTCCTCCAGATTTTCACTACAAGTCGGATAATTTAGAAATTCAATATGGGATAGTTGTATCAGGTTTTTTTGATAAGCACAGTCTTAAAGGAACCAAAAATTCGATAATTAGAGTCTTATGTATGGAGTATAACGAAAAAACTACTGCAAAATTTATCGACAACATACAGTTTATTACAAATGCTTATTTGGAGATATTTCCATTTAGTATAGGACTTCACGACTGTTTAATCGGCTCAGATACGAAAAGATTAGAAATCAAGAACACATCACAACAATTCTTCTTAGAAGCCAGTAAAGTAGAAACAACAACAGATATTGGGTATATCAGAGAAACAAGAATCAACATGTCTCTTAATAAAGCAAAAGACATAGGTCTTCGTATTGCAAAGGAATCTTTGGATCAGAAAAACAACTTTATCAACACAGTCGTTTCGGGAAGTAAGGGAGATTTTTTTAATATAGCACAAATCACAGGGTTACTTGGGCAACAAAACATAAACAGTCAACGCCCTCAATGTTGTCTGAGCAACAACTCTCGTACTTTGATACACTATCCGGAGTGTATCACAGACGATGAGATAAAGTACAGAAGCAGGGGTTTTGTTGCTTCTAGTTTCATAGAAGGTATGCACCCAGACGAAATGTTTTTTCACGCTATGACTGGAAGAGAAGGTATGACAAAAACTGCAATGGGTACTGCCGCATCAGGTTATCTCCAGCGTTCTATAGTAAAAATAAATGAAGATGTGAAAGTAGAATACGACGGAACCGTTCGAGATGCAAAAAAAAACATTTATCAATTTCTCTACGGAGGTCACGGATATGATATTTCTAAAGTAAACATAGATGAAAAAAACAACGAAGTTTTTCCAGTTGATTTCCAAAGACTTGCAAACCGAATTAACAAAGGTTTTTTTGGGGATACTCTAGACCAACCTCTAGTGTTCTTAGAAGAGGAAGAAATAGATGAAATAATAGAAAAGTGTAAATTCAGAACCTCACAAACATTACAACACGCTGTCGATCGTATTAATATTAAACAAGAAAGTTTGATTCGAAAACACATTTCTCGTGTTAAGATCCGAACAGATAAGATACAAGAATTTATACAATATGTTATCAAAAAATATAACACTTGTAAAGCCACACCTGGCGATGCTGTGGGTATTTTATGTGCTCAAAGCATAGGAGAGAAGCAGACTCAGACAACATTAGACACTTTTCATACTGCTGGAAAACTTGCGTTCAACAGCGTAAACCGCCTAGAAGAAATTTTGAACATGAATAAAAAACTGAAAATAAAATCTTGTGTCATATACTTTAGACAGAAATATAAATCTGGTGGAGAACTACGACAGGCTATAAAATCTTCATTTGCTGTGGTTTATTTTCGAAATATATACACTCGTTTTACAACCACAGAAGACAACGAGATAACTTTTTTTCTTGATTTACAAACCATATTTTCGAATAGATTAAATCCTGTATTAATTTGCAATCACCTGGAAGTCCACGCGCAAGACATAATTCAGTCTACGTATTTTAATTCAACTACCATAACAATTGTATTGAAACCAAAGATTGTCACAACCGCCGATCCACAATATATCTCTGTTAATATGATATGTACAGAGTTAAACTCTATACAATTGTGCGGTATCCCGGGAATAAAAAGATATCATTTACAGTACGACGACAACGAATGGTATGTTATCACCGAAGGGACTAATCTAAAAAAATTGTTAATTCATCCTCTTGTAGATCCAAGACGTGTGTATTCAAACGATTTATGGGAGATTTATAATGTGTTGGGAATTATAGGATTCAGAAGATTTCTTTTGGCAGAATTCAAAAAAGTTATAGGTGGGGTAAACTCTGAACATGCTTTACTTTTGACAGATAAAATGACTTCTAAAGGAAAACCTCTAAGCATCACACGATACACAATGAGAAGCAACGATGTAGGACCAATTAGCAAAGCTACATTTGAAGAATCTATCGACATTTTGATAAACGCAGCTATTCACACAGAAAAAGAAAAAATGCAAGGTATCAGTGCATCTATTATAGCAGGCAACAGAGCTCCTATTGGAACTGGTTTTTTTGAACTATGTGTTGATGTTGATAGGTTAACAACTCTCACTCCTAAAGCCGACGATGAAAAACCTACAATAGATATAAAACCTCAAGAAGCTATATATTCTCCGGCAGATTGGTTGTAATATTCACCATTTCTACAGTTTGTCAGAAAACAAAAATATTATTGTGTGTAATTCAAAAATACACACGGTTTCACAGTCTTAATCTAAAATATTTTTATTATGTTTAAATAAAAGATTTTTCTAATGAAGATCATTAGAAAAAACAATTTTCTATTCAAAAATGTGGATGATATTTATCGGATTTGTCTGAATATAACTATGATTTCGTGTATAACATCACCGAAACTTTTGCAAATATCGTTTACACTTTCATTATAGCAGTGTATCTAGCTATATTTTCTACTTTATACCCAGCTACAAGACCAGAAATTGGGTCTGTATAGTTTGTAAGATTTGTGATGTTTTGATAATTCACCCAATTGTATACATCTACATTTCCTTGTTCTAAACTGTTGTGACGTATAGCCTGTAACAATTCTTCTGCGGTGGGGTTATACTTGTGCAAATTCCAAAAACGTACAACATATATGGCAACATTCAAAGGATGGTATCCTTCTAAAAATTGAGCTGTTTTATATTTTTTAGGCTTGCTCTTTTTGCCAATAACTGAAACTAGACCTTCTTGATTTTCAAATTCGTCTGTGCTGTCGGACGAATCGTCATTTTCGTCCTTTGCCGGACGCCCTCTTTGATCTTTATGTGTAATTTCTTTTGTAATTACATTTCTGGCTATAAATATATCATCTGGAAAAATGGATATATATATAAAATATGGTTCTCTAGAGTCTATCTTGAGATTTTTTGTTATATATAAATCTGACCTGTAGCTGTCTAGCATAAAATTTACGGTTTTTATATCTTCAAAAATAGATTGGTTTGGCATGGGTAAAAAATCGCTTATTTCTGAGTAGAACCTCTCTATGGATTTTCTTTTGTAAAAAGATAACAATTTTGCTTGATTTGTGTTCATATATAATCTTAGTATATATGCCAACCGCAACTGTACTTCCTTAGAAGGTAAAATAAGATCGAATTTCTGAATAAAAGGTGTGGCTTTATCAAACATGATATAGTCAATATTGTCTTGATTGGATTTATATTTTTTCACAGCCTTATAAAAAATATCTGGAAGTACAGATAAATGTTTATTAATCCATAAAGATAATATTTTGTCTGTTGGTTGTGCGTTCGTCTTATGTAAAAATTTAGAAAACATATATAACGCGTAATGCACCAAAATTTTTGATATTTTTCTATTGGTGTCATACACTGTAAGAGGTGTTTTTTCGTATTTGAATACCGTTTCATATTCTAGATTTGCACTTTTAGGTATATCTTTCAGAGATTTACCCCCGTTATTATCGTTACATAAAAACACAATTTTAACACCATCTCCAGGGCGGTTTATATTTTGATGTTTTAAATTTCTTGGATCTTGAACCGACAACGAAGGAAGAACCACTACAACCTCTCTACATATATTTTCATTAAATCTTTGTTCTACTATTACGCCTTTGAAAAGCTTTATGATGCGCAAAATAGAATTAATCGATACTCGATTAATGTTTGTGCTGATTGGGGAAGCGTAAGGAGCAACCGGATCACACATGAGACTTATCAATTCGTTTTCGTATTTGATGTTCATCATTCTTGTCTTGCCATAAACGTCTATATATTGAGAAACAACACGAAGAATTGGACTTTTGACAGGTTTTGAATACAGCAGACTTTTAACATATGGTAGCATTATAGGTGTAATAGGTCCTTTATATGTGAAAGTTCTGTTTATATTTGTAAACACTTTCCAAAGTTGTTGAACTATATAATCGTTAAATGTAAAAGTAGTTGTCATATTTTGGAGGATCTTTGGTTGGCCTCCAATAGTTTGAACGATAAGTTCACAATGTATATCGTTCATCTTGTTTTGTTGATATATTAATACAACTGGACGAGTCGGTATTGCTTTAACATGTGTTTTTGAATGTGGGGGAATTGATAATGTTCCTTGTGGATTTTTATCATTAGAAGTAAATAAAAAAATACTACAGTCAAAATATTGTTCCATGACATGATAAAACTCTAAAACATTTAATTTTTCTCGTTTCAACCTCTCTGTTATATCTTCTATTTCACTATCAAATAGTTCTTGTTTTGCTGCTACTGCGTATATATCTGCGTTTGCATTTATCAAAGCTCTCTGTACTTCTACTACCTGTGGTCTGTCTTCGGGTTCTATAAATTGTAAATTATTATAGTTAAGAGACATCATTACAGCTTCAAGAAGAGAATTATAGTTGTTATTAATTCCAAACCTTACAAACTGATATTCTGGGTTAGGATTGATCATTGAGAAAAGTTGTTTAATATTTTCAGGCAGAACACCAGACATACCGGGTGGTAATATCTTGTTTGATAGAAAAAGATCCTGTATGGCTGATTGTTGTTCTCGTATACCTGTCTGGATATAGTAGTGTCGAAGTTTTGTTCCTTCTCTGTCTTGGTTTTTGATGTAACAACAGGGGATATATGGAAACTTGTTCTTGTTTTCTAACTTATTTGCTCTCAAACCAGGATATGGATGTGTCTTATGATTACATGTATAATATCGTTTAACAGCCTCTCCGAATACGGGAAAAGGAATAACAGGTTTTTCTCCGGTTTCCATTAAACGAATGGCCTCTTCTTCGGATACAATAGTTGGGCGTTTAAAACACTCTCTGCTATAATTTGGTAAAAATATATCTGGTGCGACATCTTTTAGGCGTAAAAAATCATCTGTTGATTTTCTTTCTAAAAACTTTTTAATATTGTCTTGTAGAAAACCAGGAATGAAACTTCTATAGATGTTTAAAATATTTTCAAAATTATCATTGTAAATTGTTATCAATTTAGCCATAATTTTTCCATATCTAACTGCATCTGCTGATGTTTTTGCCTTTATTCTTGCTCTTAAATAGGGTGTGTTTTCTGTCGCCATGTTATATATGCCAGGTTTCGTCGTTTCTTTCATCATAACTGAAATTGTGTTTACAACATCATCTACTAAATACATATACACGTTCTCTCGTTTTTTGGACGCTCGAACAGATTCGTCAATAACTACCAAACTACTAAAATATAGATCTGTCATACATATATCAGCCCATATAGGAATAAGTATAGTTTGAGATGGGTAAATAACGATACCCGAGCTGTTTAGCTCTTCAATTGTTATGATTTGTGTATCATTGAAACATTTTAGTGTTTTGAACAGTTTTGAGAAAAACACATCACGAGACATATATTTATCTCCAACTGTTACATCTACCGTCAGTAATATACATTCTTTTTCGTTAAACTGGCTTTTTATGATAGCTGCGTTCGTGAATCGTTGAAAAAATCTAGAACTTTTTATATCTTGGATATCGTGATTGTACTCTTTTTGGGACCCAAACTCTGTTAACTGTGTGATATAATCTGAAGAACCCTCGTATATTTCTGAATCAATTTTCAGAAAAATACCATCGGCTAAATCATAATCTAGCCAAGATGGAGATATTTGAAAATTATGTAAAATTTTATAAAACCTGTTGTATTTTGCATATGGAATTTGATAAGTTGTAGATATCGAATTGAATATTTCTGAAATATCAGAATCAGAATCAATATACAAATTCAGTCTTACATGAGTCTCGGTATAATCAACCAAGTTGACAGATTGTATTTTTTCAAATTCTATACATTTTTTAAGATGGGTTTCTACCCTTCTTTGCAATTCATCAAACTCGTCTCTAATCTTTTGCATCCTCTTATACCTGTTGTTCCACACCTCTTCAACATTATCTGTTATCAAGTTTTCTAACAATATGTACAGTGTGGGTTGTGATTCTAATATTTCATGATAAATTATAAATATTTCTTCCATATCTTTTCTAGAAACATTAATAGGAACCATATTACTTGGAAAAATAAATCCAGTCTGGTGCATAAACGGTTGTATCACATTTGTGACTTTTATATCTATGTTTGAACTGATACTTATTTTATTGTCAATGTTTGGTGTAAAATGTAAATATTTTACTATGACCCCTGCTTCTAGAGCTATTCTTTCTAAGACACTGTTTGTATTGTCTAATAAATATGTTTTAAACGGGTTTCCGTTGACTTTCATCTTATCTTTTTAGATCTAAATGGATATGTTTTCAAATCTAATATGAATATTTTTTAATGATTATTTGATTTAAAAACTGTAACCACATAAAAAAATTGAATTTTGTCAATTCAAAAATATAACAAAATATAATACTAAACAAAATGTCAAGACAAATGATGAATCAAGATCTTGATGAAAGTTATGAAAACTTTGTTGAATCAAACGAAGACTTGTTTTTCTTTGACGATTCGGAAAGTTCAATATGTAGCGATGAAGAAATCGATTTCGAAAATGAGGCTATACTTAAACATATAGCACAAAAACGCGAAGAAGAACAACGAGAAAAAGACATAAAACAAATACAAGGTCTACAAGAGTTCAACATTCGCAGCAGGTACAGCTGGCAATCTCCAGCAAGCAACGACGACATCGGATTCCGAGATCTACTAGTAGAAGAGCAAAAAAAACAACAATCATTTCAAAGTCATTCGACCAAAAAGACTAAAAGTGTAGGTTTTAAAAAAACTACACCCGAAATAGTTTTTGGACCTACTGGATTGATAATTAAAGACGTTGCGTGTAGTTATTTTCTAAAAGGAAATTGTACACGGCCAAAATGTGCTTATTATCATCCAGTAAATGAAAAATGTCGATTTGATCCCAATTGCAAAAATCCAAAATGTGTTTTTGTTCACTCTACTAACGCTAACGATGAAAAGAGTAAACATGTTGTTAAACCAACTATCACAGAAAGCCCACAAATAAGGGACAAACGTAAACATCGAATTTGTTTAAACACTCTAAAGTTTGTCGAAAATACTGTGGTACCAACTGGAAAAACTTGTAAACATGGAGATAATTGCAGCTTTGCACACACTATCGGAGAAATTATGGAAGCAGTTAAAGCAGATCAAGAAAAATTTCAATGCAAATTCGGAAAAAATTGCAGAAATATATCTTTTGAAAATTTTACAACTGTTGTGAATAAAAAACCTAAAACGGTGTTCACATATCAAAACAAAACAGAATTCTGTTACTGTCCAAGAGTTCATTACAAGGAATCAATTATAAACTTCCTTGTGCGTGTTCAAAATTCACCCAGACCACCTCCAAAAAAAGAACCTTTTATCAACCATGCTTTAATCGCCCATGCTTAATCAATATGCTTAATCAATATACTTAATCAATATACTTAATCAATATGTTTAATCAGTATACTTAATCCATATAATTGGCAGTTTATAATAACATAAGTCCCCAAAGGGAAACCTTTGGGAATTAACTGTAACATGAAAAAATTGAATTTTTTATTTGGATAAACATATAATATAAAAAACATTACAGTCCTACTAACAAAAACTTTAACCACAAAATGACCTGCCGTAAAACGACTAGCGAATGTAAAAATGTAAATGACGCTGTTACAAATGGTCATCTAAAATGTTTTAAACGTTTTCATACGGCAAAAAGTCTTAATTTATGGGGTAATAAGATTTGTAATTCTGCTGCTAAAAATGGTTATCTAGATTGTCTCGTATATGCTTATGAAAAAGGATATAAATTTAGTCGATGGACCTGTGCCTATGCAGCAAAAAATGGTCATCTAGAATGTCTCAAATATGCGCATGATAATGGGTGTCCATGGGATGAATGGACTTGTATTTATGCCGCAAAATATGGTCATCTAGAATGTCTCAAGTATGCACACCAAAATGAATGTCCATGGAATATAGAAACTTGTCTTTATGCAGCCAGAAATGGTCATCTAAAGTGTCTTGTTTATGCACATGAAAACGGGTGTCTGTGGAATGAAGATACTTGTGTCAGTGCCGCAAAAAATGGTCATCTAAAGTGTCTTGTTTATGCACATGAAAATGGATGTCCGTGGAATGCATGGACCTGTGCTCATGCAGCCGAAAATGGTTATCTAGATTGTCTCATATATGCTCACGAAAACGGGTGTCCGTGGAATGCATGGACATGTAATTTTGCATCTGATACTGGTCAACTAGAATGTCTTGTTTATGCACATGAAAATGGGTGTGAGTGGGATAAATGGTCCTGTGTACGCGCAGCTGAAAATGGTCATCTAGATTGTCTCAAATATGCTCACGAAAATGGGTGTCGTTGGGATAAATGGATCTGTGCAAAAGCAGCTGAATATGGTCATCTAGATTGTCTTGTTTATGCACACACAAATGGGTGTCGTTGGGATGCATGGACATGTGATCTTGCAACTGACAATGGTCATCTAGAATGTCTCGAATATGCACACGAAAATGGTTGTCCATGTATCCATAATACTGGTAAGTTAAAAATATATTCTACAAAATTAGATACAACCACAGACAACGAAGATATACAATGTGGTATATGTTACGAAAAACGCAACAAAGTTCAATTTATACCA
>Ga0078894_10000920_pt1 | contig 21171 bp, 20 predicted proteins | sample LauGreSu1BDMLBSD_2_FD_67506 | JGI IMG/M metagenome (GOLD analysis project Ga0078894, IMG submission 67506) | Freshwater lake microbial communities from Lake Michigan, USA - Su13.BD.MLB.SD (version 4) (version 4) | ecosystem: Environmental > Aquatic > Freshwater > Lake | place: Lake Michigan... | reverse complement strand
GCCCGGACCCATCTGCGCGAGCCCGCCGAGATCACGATTGCCGCCAAGACCGCCACTGCAACCAACATCCGGCAACGGCAGTGGCTGGTGAGCGGCATGCACAAGCTCAATGCACTCACCCGCATCCTGGAGGTGGAGTCCTTCGATGCCATGATCGTCTTCATGCGCACCAAGCTCGACACCGAAGAGCTGGCCGAGAAACTCCAGGCCCGGGGTTTCCCAGCAGCTGCAATCAATGGCGACATGGTGCAGCAGCAACGCGAACGCACCATCGCGCAGCTGCGCGACGGCGAAATCGACATTCTGGTGGCCACCGATGTGGCAGCCCGTGGGCTCGATGTGGAGCGCATCAGCCATGTCATCAACTACGACCTGCCAAGCGACGCCGAAACCTATACCCATCGCATTGGCCGCACCGGCCGGGCCGGTCGCAGTGGCGAGGCCATTCTGTTTGTCACGCCGCGTGAACGCGGGCTGCTCAAGGCCATCGAACGCGCCACGCGCCAGCCGATTGCCGCTCTCGAGCTGCCCACCATTCGGGCTGTCAACGCGGTGCGCATCGCCCGCTTCAAGGACCGCATCACCGAAACACTGGATGCTGGCGGCCTGGAGGTCTTTGCCGGCATCGTGAGCGAGTACGAGCAAGAGCATGGTGTTGCTGCCATCGAAATCGCAGCCGCCCTGGCGCGCATGTCACGCGGCGGGCTGCCGCTGTTGCTTGCCAAGGGTCAGGATGCCGCTGATGCTTCCGCGGCCTTCTCGGAGCGCACCGCGAATCGCTCCGGTGATCGATCCAGTGATGATGGTACGAACCGGTCTGCTGATTGCACGGCTCGCCGCGCCTTTGCGGCACACGACCCACACCCGGCAATTCCGGGGGATACCGGGCCTGGAGGCGATACTCGCTCCAGATCCAAGGCGTCGCGCGCACCTCGCGAAACCGAGTCAGCACGACCCTGGGAGGGCCCGGCCAAGCCTGTCCGGTCCAGTCCCGGCTCAACCGGCTTTCAGACCTTCCGGGTGGAAGTGGGTGAAGCCCATGGCGCCAAGCCCGGCAACCTGATGGGGGCGATTGCCAATGAGGCGGGCCTGGAGGCCCGTCAGATTGGCCGTATCCGGGTGCTCGAGCAGCATAGTCTGGTGGAGCTCCCCGAGGCCCTGCCCGATCGCATCATCAAGCACCTGAGCAAGGTGCGGGTGGCGGGACAGATGCTTCGCATTCACCTCACCGAGGCGATGCCACCGCGCGGTCCGCGGACTTCAGCCGGCGAGCCCGCTGCACGGGCCGAGCGCCCCGCCAGGCCAGGAATATCGCGATCATCGAAATTTCCATCATCAGGGCAGCCAGAACAAAAAACGGTTCGGTCTCGCGAGTCTCGAGGGCCGGGTGGTCCTGCAGGGCCTGATACACCGCGTTCAGGTCCTTCTCCGTGGCCGCGTAAAAATTCTCGCCCTCGGTAAAGCTCATAGCCAGCGATGAGGTTTTTTGCGTATTTCGGGGAATACGACCTTACGATTTAATGGAAGCAACAACGAGGACCGATCCGTTATGAAATTCGTTGCACCACGCAATAATCGCTGGTTACTTGATCGTCGGCTTATTTTGCTTGGGTTGGCAGGCGTTCTTACAGGCGGTTCTGGCTGGGCGCATGGGCGTAGCAAATTGTCTGTTCAGGTCTGGAAAGACCCGAACTGCGGATGCTGCCAGGACTGGGTCGAACATCTGCAAAAAAATGGCTTTGAACCGATCGTATTCGATGAAGGAAACGTCGCGGCTCGTGCACGTCTCGGAATGCCCCGGCAGTTCGGGTCTTGTCACACGGCGCTGGTACAAGGCTATGTCATCGAAGGTCATGTACCAGCGGCTGATGTGAAGCGACTGTTGGATGAAAGGCCCTCTGCTCTGGGTCTCGCCGTCCCAGGAATGCCGGTCGGATCACCGGGGATGGACGGCGCGGTCTACAGCGGTCGCAGGGACCCTTACGATGTGTTGCTGATTCAGCGCAATGGCGCGCAGTCGGTCTTCAGCACCTATCGCTAAAGTTTACGCCCGGATGCCGCGAGTTCGGTGAGGCGAGCAGCACCGTTACGCGACAGAACGCCCCCGGGGAGCAATCACCAGTCACTCACTACATGCGATCCATCATCATGCGCATCATGGATTCCATCATCTCCATGCGTTTCTCCATCATTTGGTGTCGATGGTGCATGGCCTCCATCATGGGCATCATGCCCCCCGGGGCTGTAGGCATTCCCTGATTCATCGCTTGAGCCGGGGCGGATGCACCAGTAGGTGCTGAAGCGGCGCTCATCATTCCCATGCCGCCCGATCCCGTTGGAGATCTCATCATATCCACCATGGCCATGCTGTCGTGCATGGTTTTCATATGTTCAGCCATGACAGCACGGCGCTCCTCGGGCGTTTTGGCAGCCGCGAGCTTTTCACGCATTGCCTTCATGGCTTGCAGTTGCTTTTCCATCGCCGCCATGTGGCCACTTCCTGGCGGAGTCGTTGTGGTCGGCGATGTGTCCGGTGGCGTCTGTGTCGGCATAGTCGCCGTTGGGGAGGCGCCTGTCGGATGATGTTGGGTATGGTCAACTGGGGCGGGTTGTGCAATCGCGCCTAAGCAGCCGATGGACAGCAAAGCGGTTACAGCGACATTGGATACATTGACCATGACACTTTCCTTGTGAAAGTGAGCGCTGCACCAGCAGCGAGTCCAACATTGCGACACCGGCGGTGTCGATTTCGCAAGCCGGGCAAAAGAGACCTGCGAGAATCACTATTCGGCTGCGGTCTGCCGCTATTCATGACGAAAGACAACCGCAACACAATCGTTACGGCTGGTCGTCTTTATCGATGTAGGTGAAACCTGTGTGACCAGTATCCGCGAAGGGTGTAAAGGTCTCTTGTCGAGGTCTGCAGACCCATGTCTCGCGACGATATTTTCGACTGTCGTACCTGATCCGAATCAATTCCACCCCCAGTCCAGGCGCTATGCTGGTTGCACAGGCCGGACCAGACTCAACTTGTTTCATTCACTTGAGTCTTCCAGCTTCGCCTCTGGACACCGTCGTTGCCTTCAAGGTTTTGGGAGATGCCCGCGATGCGCGACACGCCCATCAAGGCGTGTGGCGCCGCTTCGGGTGCCAACCTGAGGAGTCTGGATTTTGCGCACTGTCCCGTCCCGGTTCATCGGCCTGTGCTTGGTGGGCCTGGCGCTGTTGGCACCCTTCGTTGCAGCACAACCCCAAACACCGCGACCGCTGGTCTACGTCATACCCATTGAGGGCGTGATCGACCTTGGGCTGGCGCCCTTTGTGGTGCGGGTGCTCGAAGATGCTACGCAAGCGGGTGCCGCGGTGGTGATTCTCGACATCGACACGTTCGGAGGGAGGGTGGATGCTGCCGTTCAGATCCGCGACGCGCTGTTGAACGCCAAGGTGCCCACGGTCGCGTTCGTGAACAAGCGCGCCATCTCGGCGGGCGCGCTGATCGGGCTGTCCGCGCAGACTCTGGTGATGTCCACTGGCAGCACCATCGGGGCGGCGGCGCCGGTGCAGGTAGGTTTGCCCGGCTCCGCCGCTGCACCGACGAAAGAGAAGACTGTGTCCTACGTGCGCAAGGAGTTTCGCGCTACCGCCGAGGCCCGGAAGCGGCCGCCGCTGCTGGCCGAGGCAATGGTCGATGCCGATGTGGAAGTGCCCGGTATCAACCTAAAGGGCAAGCTGCTGACTTTGACCACTGACGAGGCCCTGCAGCACAAGGTGGCTGACTTCCGTGCCGAAACGCTTGAAGCCTTGCTTGCGCATCTGGGCCTGGCGGGTGCGCAAGTGCGTCCGGCTACCCCGCACTGGGCCGAGCAGCTGGTGCGCTTTCTGACCCACCCGGTCATGAGTTCGCTGCTGATCAGCCTGGGCATGCTGGGCATCATGGTCGAGTTACGCACGCCCGGCTTCGGCATCGCCGGCGGCGTGGGCGTCGGAAGTCTGGCACTGTTTTTCTGGGGTCACTGGCTGGTGCAACTGGCGGGGTGGGAGGAGTTGCTGCTGGCTGGCATCGGGCTGGTGCTGCTGGCCTTGGAGATCTTCATCATCCCAGGCTTCGGCATGTTCGGGACGCTGGGGATTGCAGCTCTGCTCGGTGGCCTGGCGCTGAGCATGGTCGGGGCCGGTGATACGGCGGCGGTGATTGTCGGCGTGGTGTGGCGCGTAGTGCTGTCGTTGCTGGCGGCGCTGCTGGCCGGTCTGTTGCTGCTGCGCTTCCTGCCGCGCCTGCCGCTGGCGCGCCGGATGATTTTGCAGACCGACTTGGGCTCTGGACACGCACACGGGTCTGCGCCGGAAGCCGACCGGCGCTGGCTGGACAAGCATGGACAGGCCATGTCGGTTCTTCGACCGGCGGGCATCGCCATGATCGAAGGCGCACGCGTGGACGTCGTCTCCGACGGCGAAATGATCGAGGCCGGAGCCCGTATCCAAGTGATGCGTGTGGACGGCAACCGAATCGTGGTGCGGCGAGTTCCCACCGTTGACTGAGAGAAACGAGCTATGGACGCACTGGTAACCGGATTGGTTGGAAGCATTGCTCTGCTTGTGGGGGTACTGGGGGTTCTGGCACTGGCCCTGTACCTGGTGCCCCTCCCCCTATGGATCGCGGCGTGGGCCTCCGGGGCCTACGTGGGTCTGTTCACCCTCATTGCCATGCGCCTGAGGCGCGTACCGCCGGCCACCATCGTCACTGCGCGCATCAGTGCGGTGAAGGCTGGCCTCGATATTTCCCTGAACGATCTCGAGGCGCATTTTCTGGCGGGCGGCAACGTGGTCAGGATTGTGAACGCCATGATCTCGGCGGACAAGGCGAATATCCCGTTGCCCTTCAAGCGCGCCGCGGCCATTGATCTGGCCGGACGCAACGTTCTTGAGGCGGTGCAGATGTCTGTCATCCCCAAGGTGATCGAGACCCCGAAGATTGCGGCGGTGGCCAAGGACGGTATTCAGCTAATCGCGGTTTCGCGGGTGACGGTGCGCACCAACATTGATAGGCTCGTCGGCGGTGCCGGCGAGGAGACGATCATCGCGCGCGTAGGCGAAGGCATGGTCAGCACCATCGGTTCGGCGGTCAGCCATAAAAACGTGCTCGAGAACCCCGATCACATCTCCAAGCACATCCTCAGCAAGGGGCTGGATGCCGGCACCGCCTACGAGATCCTGTCGATCGATATCGCCGATGTGGACGTGGGCGAAAACATCGGCGCCAAGCTGCAGATCGACCAAGCCAACGCCGACAAGCAGATCGCCCAGGCCAAGGCCGAGGAGCGGCGCGCGATGGCTGTGGCGCTGGAGCAGGAGATGCGAGCGCGCGTCGTCGAGGCAGAAGCTGAAGTGCCACGCGCGATGGCCGAAGCCTTCCGCCAGGGCAACCTGGGCATCATGGACTACTACCGGATGAAGAACCTGCAGGCCGATACGAATATGCGCGAGGAGATCGCGAACACTGCCGATGACCCGGCCGATAGCCGGAAAAAATAGCGGGGCGACGCATGGACAAAGTCCCCTATGAATTGGTCTTCGCCCTCATCTTCGGCGCGGTCTTGCTGGTTCAATTTCTGTTCAAGCGCCTGCGCAAGCGGGCGCCGCAGACCGGCGCCGCGATCGGGTTTGAGCCCGGCGGCCTGACCTGGGGGCCGACCGCTCCCGAAGCCCCGAAGCTGACCCGTCTCGTACCGGCATCGCCACGCGCGGCTGCGGCACCTTTGCGCCACGACGTGCGCCGCTTTTCGCGCCGCTCGTTGCTGGGAAGCCGGCGCGCCGTGCAGGACGCCATTGTGGTTGCCGCAATCCTGGGCCCATGCCGGGCGTACCAGTCCCATGAGACCGAATCCGCGACTTGAGCCGTCACATGGCTTGGGCCAGCCTGCCCCGCACGGATCAGGCTGTCCCGTGCATTGCTGCGGCGTCGATCCAGCGATCGAAGTCGGCCGCGCTCACGAGTCCAGAGGCCAGCGCCGCCTCGCGTAGCGTTAAGCCCTTCGCATGCGCGGTCTTGGCGATCACTGCAGCCTCGTCGTAGCCGATGTGGGGTGCCAATGCTGCCACCAGCATCAGTGAGCGCGACACCAGTTCGGCGATACGGGCCCGATGCGGCTCGATGCCGCGGGCGCAATGGGTGTCGAAGCTAATCACGGCGTCACGCAGCAGCCCGATGCTGTTGAGCATGTCGAACGCCAGCAGCGGCTTGCAAACGTTGAGCTCGAAGTTACCCGAGGCGCCAGCGAAGGCGATGGATGCGTCATGACCGAAAACCTGAATACAGACCATCGCCAGCGCTTCGCACTGAGTGGGGTTGACCTTGCCCGGCATCATGGAGCTGCCGGGCTCGTTCTCCGGGATGCTGATCTCGCCCAGGCCGCAGCGCGGTCCCGAGGCAAGCCAGCGCACATCGTTGGCGATCTTGAACAGGCTGGCGGCCAGGCCCTTGAGGGCACCGTGTGCGTGGACGATCCCATCGTGTGCCGCCAGCGCCTCGAAGCGGTTCGGCGCGGCGATGAAGCTCAGGCCGGTGGCACGCCGCAGCCCCTCAGCCACCCTTTCGCCGAAGCCCGCCGGAGCATTGAGTCCGGTGCCGACCGCCGTGCCGCCGACAGCCAGCTCCCGCAGATGCGGCAGCGCGGCTTCGATGTGCCGATCGGCATGCTCCAGCTGGGCTGCCCAGCCCGAGATCTCCTGGCCCAGCGTCAGCGGCGTTGCGTCCTGCAGGTGCGTACGGCCGATCTTGATGATGTCAGCGAAGCCGCGCGCCTTGGCGTCCAGGGTCTCTCGCAGGGTGCGCAGGGCGGGCAGCAGACTCTCCTGAAGACCGCGCACGCAGGCCACGCAGACTGCGGTCGGAAAGATGTCGTTGGTCGACTGGCTGCAGTTGACGTGATCGTTAGGGTGCACCAGGCGTAGCTCGCCGATGGATCCGCCCAGCAGCTGCGAGGCTCGGTTGGCCAGCACCTCGTTCATGTTCATGTGGGTCTGTGTGCCGGAGCCGGTCTGCCAGACCACCAGCGGAAACTCTCCATCATGGCGACCGCACATTACCTCGTCGGCCGCGCGCATGATGGCCTCGGCCATGTCGGCATCGAGCCGTCCCATCTCGGCGTTGACGCGCGCGGCCTCGCGCTTGACCAGCGCGAGCGCGGCGAGCAGCGCTCGCGGCATGCGCTCGTCGCCGATGGCGAAGTACTGTAGCGAACGCTGCGTTTGGGCGCCCCACAGCCGGCCGGCAGGCACCTCGATTTCGCCAAAGCTGTCGCGCTCGATCCGCACCGCGTCCATCCGATTCGCTCCTCAGCTATCCAGCCAGCGCAGTGCGAAGGGCAGGGCGCCCCCCGGCGCCAGTAGACCAGTTCCGTAGCGGTGTCGATCCGAACCCACATCGGTACCCGCGGCGGACGCCCGCCGGAGCGTCCGATGTTCAGAGTCCGCCGGGGTCCGCAGGGGGCCGCAGGGGCAACCGCTTCCCATGACCGGCGATCGTGCCGGGATGAGGCTTTACTTCCCGGGCACCGCCGACTCGCGGTGAACCTTCATTCGCATCATCTGCTCCATGGGGACCTACGCCGGCTGGAAAAACTATTTTGTCCAGTTGCAGTTTGACGATGTTTTACCGCTTGCATGTTGGTATGGATCAGTTGTTTGGAGTTGACTGGCGGTACAACAGCCACCGCTGAGCTTTCAACGCTTAGCGTGAGGCCTGCAAACTGGATTGCCGTGCGATCGCGCTTCGCAGTGTAAGAAGGTAGCGCTGCGTACGGTGGTGGTCACATTTGCTTTTGGGCAGTAAGCCTTTCAGCAAAAAGGCGATCTTCAGCTTCTGTCGTTTTATGCTGAGCGGTGACTGGCAGCGGATGTTTTAGGAGGCTCTAATGATCCAAATAAGATCTTTGATCCAGGCGTCCGGGCGGGGCATTTTTTCTGTTGCCCCATCGGATAATGTGTTCGACGCTTTGAAACACATGGCCGAGAAAAATATCGGAGCCGTGCTGGTCATGGATGGCGCGAGCCTCGTCGGAATTTTTTCAGAACGGGACTATGCAAGGAAGGTGATCTTGCAGGGAAAATCAAGCCAGACCACCCTCATTGGGGAGGTCATGGTCTCCAAGCTGATCACGGTCGAAGCTGCGCAACCCCTCGATGTGTGCATGCAACTCATGACTGATCACCGCATCCGACATCTACCGGTTCTCGAACAAGGCAGACTGATTGGTGTGATCTCGATTGGCGATGTGGTCCGACAGATGATCGAGGAACAGAAACTTCTGATCGAGCAACTGGAGGCTTACATTCGGGGGTGACCCGTAAGGGAAGCACCAGCCGAATTCAAGGCGGCGGCGCAATTGTAAATATCAGCACGGCTTAGGTCCATGAGCCGTCCGAGGTCTGTATCAAGGGCTAACGTACTTCGACCACCTCGAAGGCGATAGCTCTAGGTTGAGCAACGTTCAGGTCTGGAAGAGCGTGCTTCACCACGGGCTTGTCGTCGTCGTGCCGGTACCAGTCAGCGCCTCGGCGGACATAAGCATAGTAATGCCCAGCATTATCCGCGCCCTGATGGAAAGTGATTTCACTCGGACGAAGCACAACGGTCTTTTCGGCTCCGGTCGTGTCGTCCGTCATCTGTATTTCGACTTTGGCGTTGAAATCAATATTTGTCAGTCGAACGTTCCTGCCGTCGAGACTCATGTTGATGCGCTGCAACGACTTCAGATGAGCCTTGAGCACCAACGACCTCTTTGCACTCCCGCCGGCCTCCGCGAGTTCAACGGTCTCGGAAGCAAACTTGTTCGTTATGAGTGTCTGTAGAGAATCGGATGAATTCTGCGGATTCAAGACCAGAGACCAGCTTTCCCCTCGCTCATTAAGCGTTGGCTCGCGCCATACATTGACTCTCTTCGACAATTCTTTAAAACGATCACCGGATGACGCCAGGTTCATCGTGTCTCGCAACCACCTGCCAAATTCTGTTGCATCCTGCTGTTGGTTGACCTTATCGACGTAAGCGCCGGCATTACTTACGGTGTTTAGCGCCTGCCGATACTCAAAAACATCATTGAAGCCCGCCTTGGCCGCTTCATTATTCAGCTTCTTCAGATTTGCGCTGTGCAAGGCCTCGCGTGTGTTGACTAGGCCCTCTTTTTCGCTGATGAACTTTTGAAGGTCTTCAGAAGTCTCTAAACTTCTCGCGGTCTTAGACTCTTCCGAGAGTGATTTGAGTACCACCTCTGGTGATTTTTTCTCATTCACCAGCCGCAACGCCGCCTTGGCGATGTTCTGATCGGAACGCGCTCTATCGAGTGACGTATGCGTTTCGTCGAAACGTCCCCCCAGATCGTCTTTCTCTTTCTTGGCCTGGGCGGCTAGCGTTTTGAGAATGGGGTCATTCAGCTGACTCACCAGTTTTTGCAGATGGGTATCTACGTCTTGTTGGCGACCCGGGTTCACTGCGGCCGTGCCCAATGCGATGAGCGTCTCTCGAATCTCGTTAAGCGGCTGGCGCCCGTCTATAGTCATTTGAAGCAAAGGGTGCGTTCGTTGCGCCTCAAGCTCGCTGGCGAAGGATGTGCCCATGCCTGACAGCATCGACTTCAGCGTCGCGTTCAGGTAGCAGGTGTTGCCGTGGTTCTTAAAGACCACGGTAGGCATCGTATTGACCGCCTTTGCCTCTGCACTAAAGCTCGCTCGCTCGCGCAGACCAAATTTTTTCGCGAAGGAATTGATCCTCTCGGTATCGGATCCCGGATCGATAGAGAAAGTACCGGCGCCGGGCTTGTCGTTTACGAGTCGTAGATCGCCAAACCGCGCTCCAGAAATATCGCCGCCACGAACGGAAAATTTCTGTTTGGCCAGGGCCTCCGGCTCTCCATAGACGCTGATCTTGTATTTGCCGTCTTCGGTCTTCTTCCTGCTGTAGATCAGACCGTCGGCTGCCTTGAAGCCTTTGATCGTCTTTTCCTTACCGTCCTTGCCGAGGACAACCTGATCCGTAGCCATTTTTCCAAGGTCGATCGTGTTGCCATCGAGCTTGAAGCTCGCCTGGTTGTCGAACTGGAATGTGAGCTTGTTCTGGATCCCCATGAGGCAACTCCTCAGGCGCGGATAAACGATGAGGGTGGCATTGCATGTTCAGGGAGCACCGACTGGCCCGACAGGAAACCGACCCATTGCCTCGCGGTATCAATAAAGCGCGTGAAGAGTTCGATTGCGTGCTGCTCCGAGATCTCATCAAGATCCAACGCCGCGCATAGAAAAATCCTGTCGGTACCGCTTTCAAGCGATAGAGACTCACCACGGGTTCCGGCAAACAAGAAATTGGCCGATAGCAACGTGCGGAGAAGCTTTGGATCGTCGCCAAGCGTTCCCAACGCCGCGATCACCATCAGCCGGCCGGGCTCCGGAATCCACTCCATCTGAATATCGAGAGCGCCCGGATCTGAGAGGCAACATACCCGATCCTCGTTGAATGCCAGTCCGGGCAGGGACATCACCACCGACAGGTTTTTCAGAAACTGCTCTGAGGTTTTGCTCATGGGTCGATGATCTCCGGAGAGCGGACTTGGCGGACGCGAATCCAAACCGCCAATGGTCTCAGCCTCGGCCGACCTTGGCAATCGGGCAAGCGGTCGCGCGAGCGGAGAGACGGACCGCCGCTGCTCGAGCGTGACGTTGATAATTTCGCGATGTCGATGCGCGGTGTTGCACCAATTGAATAGGTCCAGCACCCGTTGGCGGGCACCTTCGATATTCGAAAAACATCCTTGCGGGTAGCTCGGCCGGAACTAGGGCTCGATGCCCAAGTCACGCAAGCGCCTATTTCATGCCTATCTTGCAACCTTGCCAGGCTCGCCTGGCAATCGCCGGAGCAAGCTAGGTCAGCGTGGTACGAACGCGACCGCATCGATCTCCAAAAGTGCCTGCGGATCCACCAAGTGCGTGACCTCGACCAGGGTGGAGGCCGGGCGCGCCGAGCCAAAGCGCAGCTTGCGGGCCTCCCATACCACCGCCTTGTGCCTGATATCGGTCAGGTAAAAAGTGATTTTCACAATGTCCGCGAGCGATGCGCCGCCCTCCTCGAGCACCGCCTGCATGCTCTCCAGGGCCTGCAAGGTCTGCGCATGTGGGTCCCCGACCCCTACGATCCGCCGCTCGCGGTCCCAGGCAATCATCCCCGATACGAAAATAAAATCGCCAGCACGGATGCCGAGCGAGGTCGGGCTGCCGAAATCGGGCGGATACGCGAGCCCGGGTGCGATCAGTTCGGTCGGCTTCATCTGGTCATCTCCCCGAAGGTCTGGGTGCGCATCACTCGGGCTTGATGCCGACGCTGCGGATCAGCTCGCCCCACTTTTCATATTCGCTGCGCATGATGGTCCGCATTTCGGCGGGTGCGGTCGGTCGCACCTTGTAGCCCATGCCCTCGAGTCGCTCGCGGACATCGGGCAGGTTCACGATGGCGCGCTGCTCATCCGACAGTCGCTGTACGATCGCTGGCGCGGTCCCGGCGGGTGCCATCAGCCCAAACCATACATGGGCGGTATAGCCCGGCAGCGACTCGGCGATCGTTGGAACATCGCGAAACTGAGGCGCGCGCTCGTGATCGGCGATCGCGAGGATGAGAATCTTGCCGCCGCTCGCAAACGGCAGCGTCGAACTTAAAGCACTGAACGCGACCTGCACCGTGCCGGACACGAGATCGGTCATCATCGGCGTCGCGCCCTTGTAGGGGACGTGAACCATCTGCAGACCGGCGCGGCTCAGCAAGGCCTCAAAATTGAGGTGGTGCGCGGTGCCTGCACCGGGCGTCCCATAGGTGAGCTTGCCTGGATGGGCCTTGGCATGAGCGATCAACTCGGCCAGCGAGGTCACTGGAACACCATTGGCCGCGACCAGCATCATCGGCATGAACACGCCAATGCCGATCGGGGCGAAATCTTTGTTGACATCGAACGGCAGGGCCTTGGATAGGTGAGGCACGATCGCGAGCGAGTCCTGCGCGAGCAATAGCGTGTAGCCGTCGGCCGGCGCCTTCGCCACCAGATCGGCACCGATGTTGCCCGCCGCGCCTGGACGATTCTCGACCACGAAGGGCTGCCCGAGACGTTCCTGCATCTTCTGTGCAATGACCCTCGCAAAGGTGTCGGTACCGCCACCGGGGCTGAATGGGACGATGATCCGGACCGACCGCGTCGGATAGGTCTGTGCCTCGGCCAGCGAAACGAGTCCGGCGCAGGCGAGTACCAGCACCCCGAACCACTTGAAGCGAAGCAAGTTCATCGTCCTGTTCCTTGAAATACGGGTTGTTGGCTGGTCGGATGAGACCAGCAGGCAGGAGGCATGCCCTCGCAGCGGCCGCCTCCCGCCCCTTCGTTCAACTCTCTGCCTTGAGCGCGCTGATGCCAGCGCTCAGCGACGCTTGCATGAGGCCCGTGTCGTAGCTGTAGGAAATCATGCGGAAACCCCGCCGCTGCCAGTCGCGAGCGGTGTCGAGGGTGGGCGCCATGCAGGCGGCGGTCTTGCCCAGCTGCTTGCAGGTCGTCGTCAGCCGATCGATCGTGGTCTGGATCTCGGGACGCTCGAACTGCGCTGGAATGCCCAGCGATAGCGACAGGTCGAATTGCCCGAGGTGCCCGCCATCGACCCCGTCTACCGCGAGGATGCTCTCGAGGTTCTCGGCGCCCTTGCGGGTCTCGATCATCGCCAGCACGAAGGTCCGCTCATCGGCGCCGCGCATTTTCTGCGCCACATCGCCTGGCGCATAGTCGTCGTGAGCACCACCGAACATCGCACCGCGTTGACCTCGTGGCGGATAGCGGGTCCAGCTGACCAGCTCGGCAGCCTCCTCGGCCGACTCGACCATCTGGAACATCAGGCCCATTGCCCCGATGTCGAGCAGAGTTGCCACGACCGCATAGGTTTTCGACGGCGGACGCACGATCGGCACGAGACCGATCCCGCGGCAGTAGGCGAACTGCTGCTTCATGTCGGTCATGGTCAGGCCGCTGTGCTCCATGTCATAGAGCGCAAATTCAGCGCCTGCTGCCACGAGCGCGGCCGGGAGCCCCGGGCTGTTGAATTCGAAGACCATCGTACCGTAGGCGGTACCGCCCGCGGCGAGCTTCTGCTTGACCGGATTGCTGCGCATCATTTCGGGTTCTCCTTGATAACCAGCAGGCTGCCCGCTCAGACCGCAAGCGCGGTCAGGCAGTTCTCGGCGGCCGCCTGGAGCGGGTTGAAGTCACGTGCGGCCAGATATTCTGGACGGCGGAAGGCCGTGCCGCAGTTGTCGACCGTGCAGACATTCAGATAGAGGATCACGCGGCGAAGCGGCGTGATGTTGACGGTCGAACCATGCACGACCTGCATATTCATGAACACGACTGAACCGGCCGGGCCGGTGATGTGCTCGAGGCCGTAGCGGTCGATCAGCTGCGACATTCGCTCCATCGTAATGTCATAACGATATTTAGAGGCACGGTCGCGATCCTCGGCCTCTGTTTCGGTGCTGGCTTCGGAGACCACCCCTTCGACATGCGAGCCAGGTACGGCCATCAGCGGGGCGTTGTAGTCGCTGACGTCATTGAGGAACACCGCGATCATGATCCCCTCGGGGCGGGGTACGCCGTCGACCCGGTGATAGGTGCCGAAGTCTTGGTGCCAGTTGACGATCGCGCCGCCTGTCTGCTTGGCATTGACCCGCGACTGGTGGACGTATACCGACTTGCCGAGGAGCTGCTCACAGATCGCCACTAGCTTGGGGTGCCGGGCGAGCGTTGACATACGCGGGTCGAGCAGGTGCATGCCGTAGATCACGTGCGGCAGGCCGTTTTTCTCGCGCATCACTTGCGGCCCGTCCATGCCGATCACCCGCTCGGTGGCTGCATTCAGTACGTCGACCTCGCGCTGGTTCAACAGGCCCGGAATGCAGATGTAGCCCTTGCGGCGATATTCCTCACCCAGGGCGGGATCGATGGTTTGCGGCATGGCGGTCTCCTTGTCAGTGTCAGGTGATGGGGGAAGGAACGGGGAGGTCGGCCTGCCGGTGGCAGGCCATCCAGTGTCCGGGGTGGTGCTCGATCAGTTCGGGCTCAGTGGCGCGACATCGCTCGGTCGCGAGCGGACAGCGGCTGCTGAAACGGCACCCGGCAGGCGGGTTGGCCGGGTCCGGAATCTCGCCGGCTAGCGGGTCGGTCGACTGGGCGAGAGCGGGATCAGGGATCGGAATCGCATCGACCAGCGCGCGTGTGTACGGGTGCAGCGGATCCGCATGCAATCGCTCGGTCGGAATGATCTCCATGACTTTGCCAAGATACAGCACAACGATCCGGTCGCAACTATGCTCAACGATTGCCAGGTTGTGCGAGATGAACAGGTAAGCGATACCCTGCTCGCGCCGGATCTCCATGAGCAGATTGACGACCTGAGCCTGGATCGAGACATCGAGCGCCGATACGGGTTCGTCGAGCACGATGAAGCGGGGGCTCACCGAGATCGCACGCGCGATGCCGATACGCTGGCGCTGGCCGCCGCTGAACTGGTGGGGGTACTTGTCGAGATCACGTGCATGCAGTCCTACCCGCTCGAGCGACCGCACGGCCAGGTCCTCGAGCTCACTATGGCGATGGCGACGCAGGCTACGCAGCGGCTCGGTCACGATTTCACGTACGCGCTGACGGGGACTCAGTGCGTCATAGGGATCCTGAAACACGACCTGGGCCTTACCACGCAAGGCGGTCACCGCAGCCGGTCCGGCAGGCAAGGGGCGGCCATCGAAGACGATGCTGCCGGCAGTGGGCGCGATCAGCCCAAGCACCAGCTGACCGATCGTTGACTTACCTGAGCCAGATTCACCGACCAGCCCGACCGACTCGCCCTGACCCACTGAGAAGCTCACGCCATCGACCGCGCGCAAGAGGGCTCGCGAGCGCGACCACCAGCCCCCGCGCGTGACCCGGTAATGCTTGCGGAGGTCGCGCAGTTCGATCATGGGGGCCCGCTCTCGGCGGTATGCGCGGCGTTCAGTTCGCCCGCCACCGGGCAACGGTGATGAAAGCCACCGGGCAAGACGACCACAGGCGGCTCCTCGCGACGACAGCGCTCCTCAGCCTGACTGCAACGGGGCGCGAAGGCACAGCCCGCAGGCAGGGCGAGCAGATCGGGGGGCTGCCCGGGCATCGCAGTAAGGCTCGCACGACGCCGGCCGAAGATAGGATTGGACGCGAGCAGTCCGCGCGTGTACGGGTGTGCGGGACGTTCGAACAATGCGCGTGTCCGGTTGTACTCGACGATCCGCCCGGCGTACATCACCGCTACCGTATCGCACAGTCGCGCGACCACACCCAGATCGTGAGTGATTAGGATCACTGCTGTCCCGTGAGTCTGCCGTGCATTGCGGATCAGCTCGAGGATCTGGGCCTGGATCGTGACATCGAGGGCGGTGGTCGGCTCGTCGGCGATCAGCAGATCAGGCTCGCCCATCAGCGCCATGGCGATCGCCACCCGTTGCTTCATCCCGCCACTTAGCTGGAAGGGGTAGCTGCGAGCGACACGCTCGGGAGCTGGCAACTGGACCTCGGCGAGCAGTTCCAGCATCCGCGATTCGGCATCAATGCCCGAGCGCCTCCGGTCGGGGTGGAATCGCCAGGTCTCCAGCATCTGTGAACGCACCTGGAAGACGGGATTGAGCGCGGTGCTGGGGTTCTGGGTGACCATCGCGATCCGCGCGCCTCGCAGGGCGCGCATGCCCTCGTCGTCCAGCCCCATCAGATCGATTCCGTCAAAGCGCACGGCGCCCTGCGCGTGAGCGAGCTGGGAGGGCGGGACCACCCGGACGATCGACTGCGCCAGGACGCTCTTCCCGGAGCCGGATTCGCCGACGATACCCAGGATCTCGCCACGCGCCACGCGCAGGTTCACGCCATCGACGGCACGCAGCACGCCGCGCGGCGTCCGGAAATGGGTGCGCAGTCCGGCGACCTCGAGAAGGGGGGGCTCGTTGCCTGCGAAGGGCTGCTCAGGGGCCCCCGTCATGGCGCCGCCTTCGGATCGGTGCGTACCCGCAGCCAGTTGCCGGCAAAATTCACGCACAGCACGACCAGGAAGATCGCGATGCCTGGAAAGAGCGAGGTCCAGTAGGCAATATTGATGTATTTGCGGCCGTCAGCCAGCATGCCGCCCCAGGATGGGGTAGGCGGCTGCACCCCCAAGCCCAGGAAGCTGAGCCCCGATTCGAAGATGATCACCTTCCCGATGTCGAGCGTGACCAGCACGACCACCGAGTTCATCACATTGGGCAGGAGATGGCGCACGAAGATCACCGGCCAGGGCGTGCCGCAGACCCGCGCAAAGCGGACGAAATCACGTTGCCGCAGTCGTGCGGTCTCGGTGCGCACCAGCTTCGCGTAGGCCACCCAGTTGGTGATCGCGATCACCAGGATCACATTGGCGAGGCTGGGTCCGAGCGCGCCGATCAGTGCGATCGCGAGCAGGATGAAGGGAATCGAGATCTGGATGTCTGCGAGCCGCATAAGCACGGCATCGAGCCAGCCCCCGACATAGCCCGCGATCAGACCGACAACCACCCCGAATGCGCCGGACAGGCCCACCGCGCACAAGGCGACGAGCAGCGACACCCGGGCGCCGGCGAGCAGCCCGCTTAGCACGTCCTGACCCAGCGGCGAGGTGCCCAGCAGGTGAGCCAGGCTGCCGTCGGGGTGCCAGGCAGGCGGCTTGAGCGTTTGAGTGAGGTCCTGCTGCGCGGGGTCGTAGGGCGCGATCCAGCCGCCGAACACCCCGGCCACTAGGAAAAGCGCGATCACCACCACGGCAAACGCAAACTGCAGGTCGAAACGGGTGCGCACGTATCGGACCTCAGGTAGCGGAACGCAGCCGCGGATCAAGCGCAAACTGCAGCAGGTCCGCCAGCAACTGAATCAGTACGAATGCCACCGAAAGCAGTAATGTGATGCCCTGCACGACCGGGTAGTCGCCACCACTGGCCGACTGAACCAATAGCCGCCCCACCCCCGGCCAGGAGAACACCGTTTCGGTGATCACCGCGCCGGCTAGCAGCAGCACGAACTGCAGGGAGACGATGGTCACCAGCGCCGGTAGCACGTATTTCAGGCAATGCACGAACAGGATCGCGCGTTGCGGCGCGCCCTTCAGCACTGCTGTGCGGACAAAGTCCTCTCCCAGCGCCTCGAGAAGGGTTGAGCGGGTCATCCTCGAGATCACTGCGGCCGAATAGAGCCCTAGCGTGATCGCAGGTAGCACCAGCGATAGCGCACCCGAGCGGCCCGAGGTTGGAAACATCTGCCACTCGACCGCAAAGAGCCAGATCAGCATGATGCCGACCCAGAAGGTCGGCGCCGCCATGCCGGACAAGGCGACTAACTCGACCATCCGATCCCAGGCGCTGCCGGGCCGCACCGCCGACAGCATGCCGGAGCCTATGCCCAGGACGATCGCGAATACGATCGCCGCCAGGGCGAGTTCGAGCGTTGCGGGGAAGCGCTCGAGCACGACCTCGAGCACTGGCAGGTGGTAGCGGTAGGACTGGCCCAGGTCGCCCTGCAGCGCATTGGCGAGGAACAGCCCGTAGCGCTCGAGCGCTGGACGATCGAGACTCATCGCCGCCCGGAAGGCCTCTCGATCAGTCGCGGAGGCCTCGGGCGGCAGCAGCAGATGGACTGGGTCGCCGATCAGGTAGGTGATCGCGAAGACGATCACCGAGATCCCAAGTATGCAGACGATGGCCTGGAGGAGTCGCTCAACCAGGTAGCCCGTCCCGGGCATGTCACTTGCCGACGCTGGCGGTCCAGAACTTGTAGACGTTGTCGCCGGGGCGCGGCTGCCAAGTCACGCGGTCACGGATACCGAACAGGATCTTGTTCTCCCAAAGAAAGATGTGCGAGGCGTCGTCATGCATCGCGCGGTCGATCTTCTGGAAATGTGCGTCACGCGCATTCTGGTCGGTGATTGAGAGAGACTCGTCGATCAGCTTGTCGACATTCTCGTTGCGATAGAAGGACCAGAAGGCTTTGCTGTGCACGCCGAAGATCATCAGGCCCTCAGGATCGAAGATGGTGTTGCCAAAAGCCTGATAACTCATCGGGTAGTACTTCTTCGGCAGGTCGCTGACCCATTTGGCTGAGTCCCAGAGGTTTAAATTGACCTCGACACCGACCGCTTTCAGCTGGTTGGCCAGTGCGAGGTTGATGTCGCGATCCAGCGTGTAGCGGCCCACCGAACCGTACATGTCGATCTTGAAGCCGTTCGGATAGCCGGCATCGGCGAGGATCTTGCGGGCACGCGCCGGATCGTAGGCATAGGGCTTGAAGTTTGGATCGACGACAGACACCGAAGGCGCAAGAACGCCGGGGATCTGCTCGGCCTGGTCGCGCAGGACATTCTTGATGATGGCCTGACGATCGATCGCATGGTTGAGGGCAATGCGGACCTCGCGTTTGAGGAGCGGGCTCTCTTTGGCGCCATCCTTAATATTGAGTACCAGCCAGTAGATCTCTCCACTGGGGTGGGACAGCGTCTTTACGCCCCGAATCGCGCTGATGCGATCAAGCAGTGGCGGCGGCATTTCGGCGACGATGTCGGCCTCGCCGGTTTGCAGCATGCCCAGCCGCACGGCGTCCTCGGGCACCGTGCGCAGCACCAGCGTGCGCACCTTGGGTACCCAGCCCCAGTGCTGTTCGTTGGCTTGCATCTCGATCCGCTCGTTGATCGAGCGGGAAACGAAGCGGAACGGACCGGTCCCGATCGGCCGCCGCGCGAAGCCCTCCTCACCTACCTGCTGCAGGTAGGCGCGCGGGACGATCCAACCGGCGAAGGTCAGCTTCTTCAGGAAGATCGCGTCTTTCTCCTTGAGGGTCAGGGCGATGCGGTTCGCATCGAGGATCTCGACCTTGTCGATCGTCTTGATAAAGTTGAGTAAGGGATTCTTGGTCGCGGGGTTGGTCGCGCGCTCGAGTGAGAACTTGACGTCCTCCGCAGTCAGGGGCGAGCCGTCGTGAAATCTGACCCCCTTCCGGAGTGTGAAGGTATAAGTCAGTCCGTCCGGCGAGACCGTGTGAGACTCGGCGATGCCGGGGACCAGCTCGGCCTTGTCGTTACGGACCATGAGCCCCTCGAACATATTCGAGTTGAACAGGTAGTTGTAACGCGTGTTGCCTTTGTGCGGATCGAGCGTTGCAGGCTCCGCCGGCAGCGCGACGGTCAGCGTGCCGCTCGGCTGGGCGCTCGCCACAAGCGGCGCTGCGACCGATACCGAAACAGCCAGTGCGAAGGCCGCACGTTGCAGGAACGATTTCATGGGGGGCTCCTCCTGATGAATGACGGGCGGCCTCTGAGGGCGCTGAACCGCCCGGATGCTAGACGCCGATGCCGCTACGCGTCAAGGAGAAACGGCGAGGCTCCCTTTGTGCGCGATCGCGTCTTGAGCGATGCCGGGTTTGCGGCGATCATGACGCACTGATCGACTGCGAATAACGAGAAGGGGTAGCGTATTGGTCACCATCACACCGATCGCCGCAGCCTGCGGCGCCGAAGTCCGCGGCGTCGACCTGAGCCGCGACCTGTCCGACGAACTGATGCTCACGCTCACGCAGGCGCTTTACGACTACCGCGTGCTCGTGATCAAGGAACAGCAACTGGATAAAGCGAGCTATTACCGCTTCGGCGAACAATGGGGCGAACCGATCCCGCATGTGCTGGATCACATGAGGATGAAGGGCTGGCCCGCGATGATGACGATCGGCAATACCGAGGAGCGGGATCGGGACGATAGGACCCGTAATGGCGCGGCGCTATGGCACACCGATCAGTCCTACGAGGCCGTGCCCGCGAGCGCAACCATGCTCTATTCGCTGATCGTGCCCAAGGTGGGCGGACAGACCCACTTTGCCGATATGGCGGCCGCCTATGATGCGCTCGATGACGCGACTCGGGCGTATGCCGACCGCTGCTCAGTGGGGCACCTCTACGGGCAGACCCGCCTGCGTGAGGATGAGTATGAAGTGACCTCGCTGGCCAGTGACCGTCAGGTGGAAGCGGTTCCCACCTGCTGGCACCCACTGGTCATGCCGCATCCGGTCACAGGTCGCAAGGCTATCTACGCGGTGGGGCATGGCGCCTTCCGGATACGCGGCATGAGCGACCAGGAGGGCTCGGATTTCATCTACAGAATAAAGGAACACTGCGTGCAGGACCGCTTCGTCTACTCGCATCGATACGAGGTCGGTGATGTGTGCATCTTCGACACGCTGTCGACCATGCATCGCGCCTCGCCGATCGGCCTACCCAGCTCGTTACAGGACGATATCGCCCGACTGTTGTGGCGAATCAGCGTACGCGGCAAGCCGCGCGTGCGGGAGTCAGAGAAGTGGTTCCGCAAATTCGGACACTGGGATAAAGAAGAGTGACGGCCTTGCTCAACTGGGCGAAGATTTCGCCTGTACGAGGAGAGCAAACCGTGAGAAGACCCCGCCGCAACCATTCCGCAGCCTTTAAGGCGAAGGTCGCGCTAGAAGCCATCAGAGGCGAGCGACCGCTGGCCGAGCTCGCCACCAAGTTCGATGTCCACGCCACGCAGATCGCGCAGTGGAAGGCCGAGCTTCTGAAGGGCGCCGAAGCTGTCTTTGATTCAGGCAAGCCGCCGCCGGACAAGGCTGCCGATCTGAATCGGCTACACGCCAAGATCGGGCAGCTGACTCTAGAGAACGATTTTTTAGAAGGCGCGCTCACCAAAGCGGGATTGCTGAGCGCAAAGCGATGATCACCCCGACCCACAAACCTCCGATCAGCCGCCAGACGAAACTGTTGGGCCTTGCCCGATCGACGGCGTACTAACAGCCCAAGCCGGTCGCGGATTCCGACCTGACGCTCATGGCTGCGATGGATCGCCTGCACCTGGACTACCCGTTTGCAGGCGCCAGAGGGCTGCGTGACATCCTGCGCCGACAGGACTTTCCGGATGTCGGACGACGCCACATCACGACCTTGATGAAGAAGATGGGTATCGAGGCGATCTACCGCAAGCCCAACACTTCCAAGCGTCATCCGGGGCACAAGATCTATCCGTACCTGCTGCGCGGACTGAAAATCGATCGACCCGAT
>Ga0078894_10000919_pt1 | contig 21172 bp, 14 predicted proteins | sample LauGreSu1BDMLBSD_2_FD_67506 | JGI IMG/M metagenome (GOLD analysis project Ga0078894, IMG submission 67506) | Freshwater lake microbial communities from Lake Michigan, USA - Su13.BD.MLB.SD (version 4) (version 4) | ecosystem: Environmental > Aquatic > Freshwater > Lake | place: Lake Michigan... | reverse complement strand
TAGATTGCAATCGGAGAGATCTAGTTCTTCTAAATTTGGGATAGAGGACAGGGACGAAAAAATCTGCCTTGAGTTGAGGTTACTATTCTTGGCTAAATCTATAACTTTTAATTTGATCATGGTTTCCATATTGGTAGGAAGCGTCTCTATACTATTATGACTGAGGTCTAAAACTTCTATCTGACTCAGTTGAGCGAGATTTTCACCTAGGTTTACTAATTTGCACCCACTAATTTTCACTTTCTTCAGACTAGCTAGTTTAGATAGAACCTTAGCAGCATTATCTAGATCAACATATGGATTATTGTGGAGACTAATAAATTCTAGCGAGGGCATTCCGGAGAGTCCCTCTGGCAATTCATTGAGTTTATTTCCGTTTAAGTCTAATACTTTCAGTCGTCTCAGGAGAGAAATATTATTCGGTAATGCCGTCTTCTCTGAATAAAGAATCTTTAGCTCGGTCAATAAAGGGAGGTCCTTTAGCTGCTCAAATAGCGCTTCTAAATGAACGGACTGACAGCGACGAAGTGTCAAGGTCTTTAGGTTTTTGAATTTTCGAACTGAGCCTGGGAAAACAGAAAGCGCAGAAGACTGTATCGTCAGGTGGGTAAAGGTATCTGCAAACGGTTCGATCGATTCAAAATAGGCTAAGGTCTCATTCAACTGAATAGAGTCATTTTTTAACTTAATCTCCTTTAGCTTTCTGAAATATTCTGTAGTACTGAAATTACGCTCAAATTCATCGCGTTTTTTCTGCATGGAGTCTTCAAATCTTTGTTGCTTAAGCTCCATTGGAGTCATTTCGCTCGAATTCGTCCCACGCTGCGCAGAAGCGCCTGAAGTTATGACGATAAATAAGAGCCAAAAAATCAATTTATACATAGGTGTCTGATTAAACACCGCAAAACTAGTCCTAAAAAATTTAACTAAACTCGGGAGATATCAACTATGGTTGAACATAAAATTCCCTGCTAGCCACAGAAGTATTATAGGCTTTATCATAGACTGTGACATAGAGCCGCAGCTTCTGCACACCGCCGAAGCCACCGAAAATCACATTACTATTATGCTCTAATTCTTTGCCGCCAACAAAACGCCCTCCTGTCTCATATTTGAAATCAAGATCGTCTTTAATGACAAAACTGTAATGAGATAAATCACTGTTATCTTTCAATTTAAACTTTAGAAATAGACCGTCTGTGCCTACAGAAAACGTGTCCTCACCCTTGGGGGTTATGAACTCTATTTTGGGCGACTCTTTATCTACCTCTTTACCGCATGAAATCATAACACACAGTACAAAAAACGCTAAAATAAACCTTATCATGACATTAAATAAACAAAACAAATATAAGTGATATTCGATTATCCCCTTTAATATTTAGCCCAGATGACGTATTATCAAATGCATAAACGATTAAGATTTTGTATATCATACCTTTATAAATTTTTAAACAAAATCTATCTCGGGGTTAAACCCAACTAAATCATATAGTTCGCAACAAAGTTGCTTCTAATGATTAATTTGGGGTTTAATGAAATTACGATAACTAACCTATAAGTTTTAAAAATTAAACCCATAAAAGCCCATTAACCCTTAAATTTGTTGACCAAAAAATTAAATATATGACCAATACAGCTCAAAAAAACGCTGAGCAAGCACAAGATTTTTTACCTCTTTTAGGTACTGACTATATCGAATTCTATGTGGGCAATGCCAAGCAAGCTGCTTACTTCTATCAAGCTGCTTTTGGATTTGAGCTATTGGCCTATGCCGGTCCTGAGACCGGTATAAGAGATAGAGCATCTTACGTACTTCAACAAAATAAATTGCGATTTGTTTTGACTACTTCCATGGATCCGGATTCTGAGATATCTCAGCACTGCAAACTCCATGGGGATGGCGTAAAAGTGCTTGCACTGTGGGTAGATGACGCCACCAAAAGCTATGAAGAGACTGTAGCTAGAGGCGGAGTGGGTGTTCACCCTCCCAAGTCAATTAAAGACGAAAACGGCGAAGTCATCACGGCCTCAATTAAGACCTATGGCGATACACTTCACACCTTCGTAGAAAGAAAGAACTATACCGGCACATTTATGCCAGGGTTCAAGCCGATGAAAAGCAAAATGAAGACGACGTCCGTAGGACTAAAATATGTAGACCACTGTGTAGGCAATGTAGAGCTAGGTAAAATGGATGAGTGGGTAGGATTCTACGAAAAAGTGATGGGATTTAGTCTCCTTGCTACATTCGATGACAAAGATATATCCACCGAATACACGGCCTTAATGTCAAAAGTAGTGACCAATGGGAATGGCTATATTAAGTTTCCACTGAATGAACCCGCAGATGGAAAGAAAAAATCACAAATAGAGGAATATCTAGATTTCTACAGAGGTCCAGGCGTGCAGCACATAGCCATTGCTACGGACAATATCATAGAGACCGTAACAGAGCTAAGAAATAGAGGCGTTGAATTCCTTTACGTTCCAGATAATTATTACGATGATGTATTGGATAGAGTGGGTTCGATTCAAGAAGAATTTGAACCACTTAGAAAACTAAATATCCTCATCGACAGAGATGAAGAGGGATATTTATTACAGATATTTACCAAACCGTTAGAAGATAGACCTACTTTATTCTTTGAAATTATTCAGAGAAGAGGTGCTAAATCTTTTGGCAAAGGAAACTTCAAAGCCCTTTTTGAATCTATCGAAAGAGAGCAGGAGCTGAGAGGAAATCTTTGATAATTTTTAAGTTGGAAGTTTTAAGTGATTAGTTTTCGTATCTTATCACTTAAAATATAAAACTTCCTCTACCCCCAAAAAGCATAGCCCACAAATATCGCTATGATCAGTGCTGCAAAGTCCGCTACCAAGCCACAGAAAAGCGCATAGCGACTATTTTTTATCCCTACACTGCCGAAATAAACGGCTAGAATATAAAATGTAGTTTCCGTGCCGCCTTGCACAATGCAAGCTACTTTGGATACAAAACTTTCTACGCCATTCGCTTTCATCACATCGACTAAAATACCACGAGCACCACTGCCACTGAGTGGCTTCATAAGACCCACTGGCAATGCCTCCACGAATCTAGTATCTAATCCTGTCATAGCTACTAGATTTCGTATACCATTCATTAGATATTCTAGGCAACCAGAGGTGCGAAACACACTCACCGCAAATAGCATCACAACTAAATAAGGTGCTATAGAAATCACCAACTGAAAGCCCTCCTTTCCACCCTCGACGAAAGCATCGTACATATTGATTTTTTTATGAAAACCTGAAAAGACAAATATCATAATCATAGATAAAATAATGAAACTACCAATATACCCAATCGAAGTACCGAGTCCTGTCATAGCCGCTCCACTCATATTGGACAGCACTCCTATCATAAGCGCTCCTAGTCCGAACATAGCCATTATCGGCCAGCGCAGTAAATTTATTTTTTGAAACCAAGCCACGCATAAAAACGCTACCAAAAATCCAAAATAAGTCACCATCAAGGTAGGTATAAAAATGTCTGCTCCGTTGAAGTCAACCAAGCCTTGCTCTATAGCCATAGACTGTCGTAAGGCAATCACCGAGGTAGGAATGATCGTCACGCCTGCTGTATTTAAAACCAAAAACATGAGCTGCGCATCAGAAGCAGTTTCCTTTTCTTTATTCAATTCCTGCAAATCACGCATAGCCTGAAGTCCAAGTGGAGTAGCGGCATTGTCTAGTCCTAGCATATTAGCAGAAAAATTCATAGACAGTGAGCTTAAGGATTTATCCCCTGCAGGAACACTCGGATATATAGCCCTAAAAAATGGAGACATGGCTCTTGCTAATAGATTTAACAAGCCTGTCTTCTCTCCTATTTTCATAATCCCCATCCAGAAAGTCATGATACCTGCTAGCCCAAGACATATTTCAAAACTCGTCTTCGAACTATCAAAAATCCCTGTTAGCATTTTTTGAAAAATTTCAGCATTTCCCGTCGTTAAATACTGACCAATAGCCACGATAAAACCTATAATAATTAGCAATGCCCAGGTGTAATTTAGTGTCATATTGTTTATTTATTTAATTAGTTTTCTAAAAACATAGTTTGAATTTTCTCTCAGTTCTTTAAACAATTCTAAATACTCTAACTGCACGAGGAGATATTTTTTAGCATCTTCATTATATTCAAGATTTTCTCCTATAGCCTGTCGCGTGATAGTCATTATTTGCTTCCCTAGCTTTTCGAGATAAGCTATCTTTACTTGTTGTAGGATTTGGTCTACCTCTAGTCGATAGTTTTCTCCATACTGCTTTATCTTCAGGTTTTTATTTTTCTTATTTTTATTCCAGTCCATGAGACTCTCTGCATCCTGCTGACAATTGGATATAGCAAAACTAGATATTTCCGCATCTGTATGGTGCAGATAATGGACGAGAGGATAGGATTTTCCCTCTTCATAATTCTCTTTGATATGGTAAAATATTTTTTTACATATTTCAGATTCAAATTCAAAATTCACTATATACCTAGTAAAAATATATTGCACTACCGTCACATCATCAAAGAATGGATTATCTAATTCCTGATTGGTCTCAATGGGTTTATTGCCATGTTCCAGGAGAATTTTACAGAGTTCTTTTTCTACTGTGATGAGATTAGAACTATATTCACTGAGCTGCTCTATGCTCTGCTCTATTTCATCTAGATTGCTGGTGTATTCAGCTGCAAATTCTTCATTTCTACTAGAATCTATCTGCTGCTTTTTCTTACGCTGATTGATAACGCGCTGCGACTCTCTGCTCAGAAGATCCTCTTCGACACCCATGAGAATCGCACATTCCTTGATATAAAAACTTCGTTTAATATTATCAGGTACCAGACTAATGGTATGAATGATATCCTTCGTCAATTCTGCGCGCTTCACAGGATCCTGTCCTGCCTCCTCCCTATAGAGTTTGGCTTTGAAGGTGACGATGTCAGACGACTGTTTTTGAATATACTCTTTCAGTGCTTCTCCTCCAAATTCTCTCACAAAAGAATCTGGGTCATGTCCTTCTTTTAGCAAAGTAAGATTGACATTGAGGCCTGACTCTAAGGCGAGATCTGTACCTCGGAGTGCAGCTTTAATACCTGCTTTATCCCCATCATAGAGTATATGAAGATTTTCTGTAAATCGTCGAATGAGTTTAAGCTGCTCAATAGTGAGCGCCGTGCCTGAAGAGGCCACTGCATTTTCTACCCCAGCCTGATAGAGTGATATCACATCGGTATAGCCCTCTACCAGTATGCAATAGTTTTCCTTTGGTATTGCTCGCTTAGCCAGGTGCATACCATAGAGCACATGACTCTTATGATATATTTCACTCTCCGGACTATTGATATACTTTGCCGTCTTATCCGCATTGCCCATCACTCGACCACCAAAGCCTATGACTTTGCCCGATAGATTGTGAATGGGAAACATAATGCGACCACGAAAAAAATCTCTCCAGCTCCCATCTTCGTATTTTTTAGCTAGACCTAGCTTCACTATATAGTCTTCCTTAAAGCCATCTCGCTTGAGATTTTTATAGAGTTCACCTCGCATATCTAGACAGTAGCCTAGCTGAAAATCACGTATAGTCTTTTCAGAAAAGCCCCTCTCTTTGAAATATGAAAGAGCTAGCGTCTTTCCGATTTCTGTATCATGGAGATTAGTTTGAAAATATTTATTGGCATATTCATTTAGAATAAAAAGGGATTCCCTTTCTTGACTCTTTTGAATCTCCTCTCCACTTGCCTCAGTTTCTTCTAATGTTATATTATATTTCTTAGCTAGATGTCGTATAGCTTCTATATAACTAATATTCTCATGCTCCATAAGAAAGGTGACACTATTTCCTGATTTGCCACAGCCGAAGCACTTATAAATACCCTTAGTTGGGGATATAGTAAAGGATGGAGTCTTCTCATCGTGAAAAGGACAATTGGCAAGAAGATTAGTGCCACGCCGCTTGAGATTCAGAAAATCTCCGAGCACCTCGTCTACTCGCATGGTATCCATGACCTGCTGTATGGAACTATTTTTTATCACCGATTATATCATTCATTCTATCTATTCAAACAAATATAGCTGCTTGGACAATTTCTTCAGTCTAAAAGTTTTCCTGTGGATAGGTGAATAACCCAATTTTTCTATAGCAGCTATGTGGTCTGAACTGGCATAACCTTTATTTTTATCAAGAGAATAGTCTGGAAAGTCCGCATGCAATGAGCACATCAGGTCATCTCTATATGTCTTAGCCAGAATAGCGGCGGCAGCTATGCTTTGATAAATTCCATCTCCACGAATGATGCAATAGTGAGGAATAGACTTGTAGGGTTTGAACCGATTCCCGTCTATAAGAAGTACATCCACTTTCTTTTTTATCTGATCAATGGCTCTATGCATAGCCAAAAAAGAAGCTTGGAGGATATTAATCTCATCTATTTCCTCATGACTCACGATGCCTATGCCATAAGCTAGGGCATTTTGCATAATATCATGGCGCAATTGTTCCCGCAGTTTTACAGACAACTTCTTACTATCATCTAAAGCGGAATTAGAATAATTTGGCGGCAGTATAACTGCTGCTGCGACCACAGGACCCGCTAGACAGCCTCTGCCCGCCTCATCGCAACCCACTTGATGTTTATATTCGCCGTCGTGCCTGGCTAGTAGCATGATTAAAGATATTTAAATCTATTCAACCTATTTTTACAACTCAAAGAAGGCGCCAATTAACATTCCCCATTTTCTGGTAGTTGGTTTATCGTGCTGCGTCAATCTCCAAATACTATGTATTTCGAAAAATTTGAATACATTGGAAATACCGAAACCCGTCTCCATATAGATGCTTTCTAGTGCACTCATCTGATTTGGTATACGGAAATAATTGCGATTGTTATCTTCGATAGAACCTACAGCTGTGCGGAAATAAACATTTTCTCTCCATCCTAGTTTCTTTAATAATGGGATTTTATTGAAAAAGTACCCTTGAAAATGTTGTGATATGAAGAGCTGCGCAAACATATCCGCACTATATTCCGTTTCATTCATTAGGAAAAATCGATTGACATCTTTTATCAATCCGTTATTACCTCCAAACTGTTCGATATCGATATAGGGAACCCGTCCGAATATTTTACCTGCTGTCAAATTATATCTAAACTGACCGAATACATATGGCACTTGCTGTCTAGCTGTAGCGCGCATTTTCAAGAAGCTATAATCTGAGTTCAAGAAGCCTTTGAGACCAATAGACGAACCGACCTCAAAAATAGGTCGAATACTTTTCAATCTAATACGCTTAAATGGATTTCTAAATACGGGTTCTTTCATCGCAAATCTATAGGATGCATTGATTCGAAAGGTATTTAGTTTATCCCTTGGTGCGATAGAACCATCCGCCATGATTTCATCAAATTTAAAAAATGCATTAGAAAAGAAAGAAGTATTTTCAATACCTAGCTGAGTCTCCTCCCCTCGCTTCCACTCCTTGACCCAGTTAATTCTAATCTGATCTTTCAACACAATATCTCGAATTCTATTGCCCGGCTTACGAAATAAAGACATGATGATATTGTCAAAATCTAATATAGATTCTGCGTCTCCCATGCGCTGATAATCATGCATCACACTCACCGTCAATTGATGAAATAAAAGATTTTTGGAAGGTAGATTAAAAAAACTCTCAAATCCATATTTTAATAATCCATCCTCCGTACCATATGCTATATGACCACCGATATTAAATCGTTTAAATGAATCAAAGACCATTCTTGCTCCTAATCTCAATCTAGTGCCTTCATATTCATTCCAGCTTACGAATTTATAAGCACGGCCTATTTCCCAGTTCGCTGGAGGAATAGGAAAAAATGCAGTGGTACCTACGCGGCCAAAATAATAGAGTGTTTTATATTGTCTAGATCTTCTGAATGTATCTGTGCGCTTATAAATACCTGCTTCAAAATCGCTCAATTTCTCGCCTCTGGAAGCTATCCAGAATGAATCGGTTCTCTTATTATATCCTTGAAGTCTTATAACTTCGTCTCCTTGGAATATATCGTCTGAAATAAGCTGATTGACAACATGATTAGATTGAATATCTGTCTGTCTAAACCGCACCTTTATTCGCTTTTTAGATTTAGAAATGGCCAAGGCGACATCTTTTTCGTCTCTATTTCTAAGCCATTTACCCTCCACTTTTTTAAAAGATTGTGCTATAGCGAAGTGATTCACCCAGTTAATATTCGCACGCTTATCAAGATACATCTGAATATCTTTGATAGCCCATGAACCTTCTTCTACCACAAATTTACCAGTAAAACCAAAATCTTCTTTGCTAATAGGAGCGAAAGACATTTGATAATTTTTCACACCCTCCACCTCGAAACTATCATCTACATAGTAGCGATAGAATAAAAGTGCGGATGTAGCAGCTGGTCCTGCGAGTGATTTATTAGCTATGATTAGTTGGTTGTCATAAACATTATAGTCTTCGAACGACTGCTCAACTAAGGCGTAGATACTTTCATTATCGAATAGTTTTGTATCATTGACCCCTATGACTTCAGTATGAGTTTTCTTACCTTTTTGAAATACTTTAGCAGAGGTCTCTCTAAGCAATATAGGACTATAGCGCTCACCGTCTGGTGTTACAGATTGATACTTTAGAAGATACTCTATAGGCTTAGTTAAAAAATTACTTCCGATGAGACTATCTATATTCGCAACAGAGAGCTCAAACTTAGAATACTTATCATACTGCACAGACTCTAACGCACTCGGTTTATTTTTATCCTTATTCTTAATGACATTTCTAATAATTCGAATGGCCAAGGTATCTTTGACTATTTTTCGGGAACCCTTAATATCTACCGTTTGCTTCTTTCTTGATTTTTCTGCCAAGAGTATATCTGTTTTGAAATCAGAGCCATAGATTTTCACTTCCTTGGTTTCATACCCCAAATAAGAAACAAAAATTACAGTCTCCTCTTTTGGAGACTTAATAGTGAAATTTCCATAGTTATCAGATTTGGCCCCTATTTTCTTTCCTGCAAAATAAATAGTACAGTAAGGCAGTGGAGCCTTAGTCTTAGCATCTAATATGCGTCCTTTTACCATAGTCTGAGAGGATAAGGCAAAGAAAACTGAAACAAAAATGAAAGTAGAACCTAATTTTTTAAAGGAAAACATAAATTTGAGATAAAAATAGACAAATATAAGGATTACTATGCTCAACTCGATCATTTAATAAGACAAATGAACTATTTAGTTATATAAGAAATAACCAAACTATTTCTGGCAATGTATTAAATGCGCACTAGGTTGGTGAAATTTTAGCTATAGATTTATTTTGGAATTAATCTAAGTGATCTATTTAGGCATATATTCTAAACGACTAGTTTTATCCAGACGCAGAAAATTAGCTATATGATTCTCTAAATCTTTTTTTTCTATGGAATCGTAAATCTCTGCTATATATTTATGAATATCCAATACACTCCTAGCTTGATAAAATATGGCCATATTCTGTGCTAAATGAGCGGTATTGTAATGATAAAAACTCCAATAAGAGAGTGCTTTGTTATGCAATGTTTCGAATCTAGATTTTGTTATCCCATTTTCTAGCACATGATTAAATACATTTTCTAGCACATGATATACTCCTTCAAAGTCAATACCTGATGTTAATTTACCCTCTATAATTAATAAATTGCAATGAATATTATCTGTAGTATAAGATGTCACCTCTGTGCACAATTTAGACTCGGAGACGAGTGCTTTGTATAGAAGTGAGGATTCTCCATTGGTCAATAAATCACTCACCATATCCGAAAGGAAATAAGCTCGGCTGGCATAGTCGTCCATATGAAAAGCCAGATAAAAATGGGGTGTTGCGACATTAGATCTGATCAATCGCTTGGTGCCTGTCACCTTATCTTTCCCACTTATTTCAATTTCAGCTGGTGGAAAAGTTGAAGCTTGACGTTTGGTCTGAAAAACTAATTCCACCTCTTTGACTATTACTTCCTCATCCAATGCGGTGATGATAGAGAGAATAGTATTCGCTGGCTGGTAGTAATTTTTATAAAACCGCATTAATACCTTCTTATCAATAGATGCAATATGAGCCAGATTCTTTCCTATGACCGGCCATTGATAAGCATTTTTAAAGCAAAGCTTTTGCAGATGGTGCCATACATCCGCCAAAGGTGGATGAAGCGAAGTCTCTTTAAACTCTTCTTGAATAACACTGGACTGAAGATGCACACTCTTGGTTTTAATTGCGAGGTGATACATTCTATCTTTTTCTATTTGCAAAACCCGCTTAAAAAAACGATGAGGAAAAATCTCGTAATAGCATGTATAATCCTGTCCGGTAAACGCATTATTCTCCGCCATCATAGCTTGGAGTTCTGCATCAAAATTAGGAAAGTTGGCACTACCCTCAAACATGATATGCTCTAAAAAATGAGCTAGACCTGTTTGAGTCTTATCTTCTTGGGCACTACCCACCTTGTACAGAAGATTCAACACCGTATTTTTCAATCGGATATCGTTATGAACTAAAAGCTCTAATCCATTGGTAAAACTTACATGACGCATGAAATGAAGTTTAGCAGTTTTGACCGCGTTCGCTAGCAATCTGCTTTATTCCTTCTATGCAGAAATCAATTTCTTTTTCTTTATTGAATTTTGAGAAACTAAATCGCACCACCTTACTACCTTCAGGCAGGTGAAAGTGCGCTAGGACATGTGATGCTTTATTAGCTCCGCTACTACAGGCACTCCCTCCGCTGCAAGCTATCCCTTTCATGTCTAGCTGAAATAAAAGCATCTCACTCTCAAACTCTGGGGGAAAAACCGCAGAAACAATAGTGCAAAGACTCTGATCCATTTCAGTGAGAAAACTCATGGAAGGAAAACTCTCTTTCAATTTAGAAATGAAATGAGTGCGTAGATGATTCAAATAATCAATATCATGAGCAATGTTACTAGTAGCTAATTCCAAGGCTTTGGTCATACCTACGATAGAGGCTAGATTTTCAGTACCACTTCTATTGCCACGCTCTTGTGAACCACCTGTTATAATAGCCTCTATTTGATTTGGCTGACGAATAAACATAAAACCGACCCCTTTAGGACCATGAAATTTATGGGCGGAGGCGGAAGCAAAATCTACTTTTATTTCTTGGTAATTAATAGGCAAATGACCCATAGTCTGAACCATATCGCTATGCAGAAGGGCATGGTATTTTTGACACAATTCGCTAATTGCTTTTAAATCATTGAGCACACCAACTTCATTATTCGCGTGCATTACAGATACCAAGACCTTTTTATTAACCGCAATCAGATCTTTTTGTAAACTATCTAGGTTTACACTTCCGTTTGGATTTAACTGTAAATATCGAATTGGGATATCGCTACAAATATGCTGAGAAGTCTGGAAAATAGAAGGATGCTCGATAGATGTCGTCCATATTTCGGAAATTTCTGCATTTCTAACTGCGCTGCGCAGTATGGTATTATTGCTCTCGGTGCCACATGAGGTAAAAAAAATCTCAGATGGCTTAGCCCCTAGGATTTTAGCTATACTTCGTCTAGACTCTTCTAGCTGACCCTTCGCCTCTCTCCCATAGGAATGCGTGGAAGAAGGATTGCCGTATACGTCGCTAAGACATTTTGTCATTACCATAACCACTTCTGGGTGAATAGGTGTAGTAGCTGCATTATCAAAAAAGACTCGAGTCATGAAAAAGAATAATTAGAATACAAAAATAATGAAAACCTAATTGAATCTTAGCAGGATAATTTAGAATTGTCTCATTTTATATAAATAACTTACTTACCTATTGAAAGAATGCTAATAGATTTAACTATCTAATAATTAATCACTTATTTTATACTTAATTACCTCGTTATTATACCCCCTCAATTATTACAATAACAGAGCTTGTATTTAACTAGGGTAAATTATGAAAAGTAGAACAGTGAGTTCATAATTCTGCATATTTTTTTTAAAAATACTATTGATAAAAAAACATGTCCAAATGAAAAAAATTATACTCTTTATCTCAATTCTATCTTGTAAATCGAGCTTCAGTCAATTGCAAGAAATCACTGATGGAAAAGGATTTTTTAATGACAAGTCGGGTTAAATTCAGTTATTTTATTTTTAACAATTCTGTTAAGGCCCACTGCAAATGCTGTGAGTTTTAAAAACCAAGAATTATTACAGTTAATCGCAAGGTGATTTCGTAAAAGAAATGGCCTTTTTTTATATTTGCACTTTAAATCATTTAAAAACAAAAAAAATGTCTGCTACACAGTATAGAATAGAGAAAGATACCATGGGCGAAGTTCATGTTCCTATTGAGAAGTATTATGGTGCCCAAACCCAGCGCTCCATTGATAACTTTCCGATAGCTACAGATATATCTAGAATGCCTAAAGAGATTATACGCGCCTTTGCTTTCCTTAAAAAAGCTGCAGCTATTACCAATTGGGAGCTAGGGGTATTAGATAACGAAAAAAAGGAAGCTATTGGAGTAGTATGTGATGAAATATTGGAAGGGAAGTGGGATAATGAATTTCCACTAGTAGTATGGCAGACTGGATCTGGAACACAGTCTAATATGAATGTAAATGAAGTGATAGCAAATCGAGCTCACATCATAAACGGTGGAAAATTGGATGATAAAGAGAAATTTATTCATCCGAATAATGACGTCAATATGAGTCAGAGTAGTAACGACACCTTCCCAACAGCTATGCATATTGCGGCTTACGAGCTCATTACATATACTACTTTGCCAGGACTTAGAGACTTACAGAAGACCCTCGAGTACAAATCTAAGGACTTTAAAGATGTAGTAAAAATAGGGAGAACCCATTTCATGGATGCTACTCCCCTCACCCTAGGTCAGGAATTCGGTGGATATGCTATGCAAATATCTAATGCCATAAAAGCCATAGAGAATACACTACCTCATTTGACTGAACTAGCCTTAGGTGGCACAGCTGTAGGTACCGGACTGAACACTCCTAAAGGCTATTCAGAACTGGTAGCCAAGAACATCTCCACACTAACTAGTCTGCCTTTCATTACCGCTCCGAACAAATTTGAGGCCTTAGCTGCACACGATGCTATTGTAGAAACTCATGGAGCTTTGAAGACAGCAGCAGTATCACTCATGAAAATAGCTAATGATATCCGCATGCTATCCTCTGGACCACGCGCGGGGATTGGCGAATTGTATATACCTGACAATGAGCCAGGCTCTTCTATTATGCCAGGAAAAGTGAATCCTACCCAGTGTGAAGCCTTAACTATGGTCTGTGCTCAAGTACTCGGAAATGATGTGGCTATTAATATCGGAGGTATGAGTGGGCATTTCGAGTTAAATGTATTCAAACCAATGATGATTACCAATTTTATACAATCTGCTAGGTTAATAGGCGATGCCTGCAGTGCCTTTAATGACAAATGTGCAATAGGCATTGAACCTATTCAAGCAAATATAGACCGCAATGTAAATAACTCTTTGATGCTAGTCACTGCACTCAATACGAAGATAGGATATTACAAAGCTGCTGAAATAGCTCAGAAAGCCCATAAAGAAGGAACTACCTTGAAGGAATCTGCTATAGCTCTAGGGTATGTGACCTCTGAGGAATTTGATATGTGGGTAGTGCCTAGTGAAATGGTTTAATCGTTAAACTTTGCATTTCTCAAGCAACCAATTTTTTTCTACTATGTGATTAGCCGTTTCTAATTACTTAGCAATTTTTTCTTTTTATTTTGTGAGAGTCAGATATAGTCTCTGAATCATTCTATTAAAATTGAGATAGTTTATCTCATAGTTTTCAGATACTAACTTTGTTTTTTTAATAAACTCATTGAAACTAAAGTTTAGAGATTCAAATGCGTCTTCTTCATGAAGTTCAAAATAATTTTTAAGAAGTAAATATCACATTATTGACCCGAGCGGCATTCACATGGCCCTTAAATTCCAATATAGCTCCCTTCAAATAAAATGTAGAGTTAATACTTCACCACTCTAGCACATGCTTTTTTTGAATTATTTAGCACAGGGAAGTGTCTAAACTATAGTTAATTACACTTAAAATATATTTTTATCTGAAATCATAACATATTGAAATTCTATTAGTTGATTATAATTTTCTGGCACCTTTAGAATTACAATAAGATATAAAGGTCTTTTATTTTATAGATTTGTATTGTAAAAAATAGTATGTTATCTAAGTCTTGTGAATACGCTTTAAAATCGATATTATATATCACCAAACACTCTCAAAATCTGGAGCGTGTAGGCGCTAAAAACATATCCGCTGAGTTAGATATTCCCTATCATTTTGCAGCTAAGTTGCTACAAATATTAGCTAAGGCGGATATTATCAGTTCCCAAAAAGGTCCGAATGGTGGTTTTTACTTAACCGCAGATAATCTGACACATTCCCTTGCTGATGTGGTTTTTGCTATCGATGGAAATGGCATTTTTGTCGATTGCATATTAGGCCTTAAGACCTGCTCCGAAACTAGACCATGCCCTCTTCACTATGAATTTATTGATATCAAAATAAAAATTGCTAAGGTATTTGAGGATACTACGTTAGATCAAATTAAGAGTAAATTATTATCTGGAGAATTTTATTTAAATAACCTAAACGTCTCCTGTCAATACGAAAGAAAGAATAAATAAATTATGAAACCTATCACTAAAAAAATAATAAAATAATTTTTAATTTCTTTTCATAGTATCTGCAATAATATCTGGTGGTCTAGATTGCTTGAAAGAAGGTGAGTTTAAATTATCGAAATTTTTAATCCCAGGACTAATTTTTTTATTATTTATTGCTATACACAATTGGTCTGAGCATAAAAAAAAGTGAATCTCATAAGGAAAATCAATAGTAACAAGCCTCCCTGTATTAAAGTATTTACTTCATCACCTTCCAGGTCTGCTCGCCTATCACCTTGCCCATACGCTCGCCTTCTTTGAGTGCGGTCATGATATGAATACCTCCATAGAATCTAGAGATAGAAGCTTCATTGGCTGCCTGACGGAAGGAGGTAAAACTGCGCGGTTTCATACCGAGCATGACCTGAGAGGAGTCCGTGAATCTTCCTATTTTAGGAAAAGAATAATCCAGAACCGTAGCTACAGCCCCTGATACAGTGCTATGTCCGCTCGTATATTCTGGAAATGGAGGCGTCTCAATGAGAGGTTTAAAATCAGGATCTACGAGCCTATGAATGTAGGTCTCTGGACGTATGGTATTGAGTTTGTATTTAACGTTCCAGCAATTGATAAATGCATCATACGCAGCTACACATACTCGTGTATAAATAATAGATGCCTGCTCATTGCTCACTTTTCTTGTTCGTATATTTTGCCCTGTGATTTTTAGCCAATGGCCTAGAGGACTAGGTTTCTTCTCTACATACATGGTGTGTCCTTTACTATGTGTGGTAGCAGGATTATCGTCCCAGTAGAGCGCGATGGTCTTCTCTTTTAAGGTTAGATTCTTTGATTTTCTATAGACCGAATCCATTAATTTATAGCATCTTGAATTCTTATCCTCGCTATAGTAATCGTGATGCTTAAACGGTAGAAAACTATCCGTAGGAAGGACAATTTGTCGCATCATATACCAGTTAGGCTCTAAGCCGTTTTTATACTCTGGTGGTGTCTGCTGCCAAGCACCCGAAGTATCTGAAAGCACATAGCGCTGTAGGGTACGAGTATAGCCATAATTATCTCCTTTACTCCATTCTATGATTTGCTTAGCTACCGCTTCTCCATAGATTATAGAGTTTTTCACTATGGACTGATCCTTTCTAGCCCACAATTTTTCTTTTTCGGCTAGAAAGGCGTTTAGATAGTCTTCTGTATAGATATAAGTCAATCCGGTTTTTACAAAAGCGACTGTAGCGGCTATATCATAGTATAGTTTCTCGCTAGGAGCCGATATGGGCGATAGATGAGAAAACTTGGAAAAGGACTTTATTGCAGGATTTTGCTTAGCATAGACCTCATAGGCTGCTGCATTGGCGTAGAGGTGTATTCGACTGGCTACTGGTGGAGAGAATAGGTCGTCCATTATTGTCTTGATGAGAACCTGATTGGATTCTACCATGATATTTTGTGAGTAACTAGACAGTGAGATGCTCAATGCGAAAAAGAAAAGAAAATGTTTAGCCCACATAACTTAAATTTGTGTGTTTATAATTATTTACAAAGATAATCAAAATGAAATTTTTTCTAGCCTTAATATTGGTATTTTGTGGCCTAGGTCACACTCATATCTATTCACAATTATTTTCTCTACTGCCCAAGGAACAAACAGGAATAGATTTCACTAATCATGTAGTTGAATCACGCTACTTGAACATATTTACCTATGAGTACCTCTTTAATGGATCTGGTACGTGTATAGGGGACATAAATAACGATGGACTCAATGATGTATTCTTTGCTGGGAATATGATGGCCAATAAACTCTATATCAATAAAGGGAGTTTGAAGTTTGAAGATATCAGTAAATCAGCTAATGTAGACAAGGGCGAAGGTTTCAATACTGGTGCCTGCATGATGGACGTGAACGGTGATGGCTGGCTAGATATCTATGTATGCAAGTCCGCTATAGCTAATGCGAAATACCGCACACACAATGTGTATATAAACAATAAAAATAATACCTTTACTGATCGCGCCTCTGAAATGGGCCTTTCTGATAGCTCCTATAGTACGATGGCTTATTTTGCTGATTTTGACAATGATGACGATTTAGATTTGTTTCTACTCAATCACCCTTCAGCTATGGGCGAGGCGAAAAAAATTATCTTGACTTATGACAAGGACGGAAAATTAGTAACGAAAAAACCTGAGACCTATCAGTACATTTCTGATAGATTATTCATCAATGAGAATGGCAAATTTGTAGACAAATCAGAACAAGCTGGGATACAAGATAATTTCTTTGGACTAAGTGCCATGATAGGTGACTATAACGATGATGGCTACAATGATATCTTTGTAGCTAATGACTATACGGGCTACGACCGCTTATTTATCAATAATAAGAATAATAGTTTTACTGATTCAGGAGATTACTACTTGCCACATTTTAGCTATAATTCTATGGGATCTAACTATGCAGATATAGATAATGATGGACTAGATGACCTATTCGTAGTGGATATGCTTCCCGAAGAAAACTATCGTCAGAAACAGTTTAGACAGACCATGGAGTATGACCAATATGCTAAATTAGTGAAGCATAATTATAAATCGCAATTTGTCAAGAATGTCTTTCAAAAAAGAATTAAGAATAAAAAATTTGCTGACATATCCCACACCGTAGGACTAGCTAATACAGATTGGAGCTGGGCACCGCTGATGGCAGATTTTGACAATAATGGACACAAAGATTTGTACATCTCTAATGGATACTACCATGATTTCACAGATCAGGACTTCATGAAATACAAGTTAGACTCAATTAAAAAAATAGCGCTCCTAGAAGATAATATAGAAAAATTGAGAAACATACTTGATAATGTGCCGACAGTCCGCATCAATAATATCTACTTTGCCAATGAAGGGAATATGAAACTTATTCGCAATCCGCCCAATACAGGGCTAGAGTATCCATCTGTCAGTAATAGCGCTGCCTATGGAGATCTAGACAATGACGGGGATCTAGAAATCATAGTTAGTAATATTAATCAAGAAGTCTTCGTATTTAAAAATAATCTGATAGAAAACAAAGGCGGTAATTTCCTACGAATAAAATTAGTTTCTAAAAAAACACCTAATGCTATATACCGTGCAAAGATATATGCCGAGACTCCCGATGGTACCAAGCAATATTATCATACCTATCCTATCAGTGGGTATATGTCTAGCCATGAGCACATCACACATATAGGTCTAGCAAAAAATACTGAGGCCAAATTGCGTATAGAGTTTCCTAATAAAAAAGCTTTTTTTGAATTGCCAGCTAAGGTAAATCAGCTGATGGAGATCAATATAGACGAAGCTCAATACCAGCATATAAAGACCGCCAACCCTTTGGAACTTCAGTTTGAAGATATTACTGCTAAGAGCACAGTCAATCATGTATGTAGAGAGAATGATTATATCGACTATAAACTAGAGCCGCTCATCCCTCGTAAATTCTCATATGAAGGCCCTGCTATCGCCGTAGGTGACATCAATGGCGATAATTTAGAAGACTTTTTTGTAGGTGGGGCCAAAGATATCCTAGGCGGTTTTTTTATTCAGAACACTGATGGTGGTTTTACAAAACGATCTTACGATGTATTCATTAAAGATAAAATCTATGAGGATGTGCAAGCTGCATTTATTGATTTTGACAAGGACGGCGATTTAGACTTAATAGTAAGCTCAGGCGGGAATGACTATCCTAATGAATTGAAAAAATATCCTGTTCGATTGTATATAAATCAAAATTCAAATTTCACTCGTGCTGATAGCACTATTTTCCCTAATATATATGCCAGTTCTAAGGTGCTGGCTATAGAGGATTATAATAAAGATGGATGGGATGACCTATTTATTGGTGGGAGTATAGTGCCTGGGCATTATGGGAGAGTGCCGAATAGCTTTCTCATGAAAAATATTGGGGGTAGATTCGTTATAGATGATTTCTCAAAACAAAATCCTAAGCTAGCGATGATCAATGATGCCAAGTGGATAGATATAGATAGAGATGGTTTTAAAGATCTATTAGCAGTAGGAGAATGGACTGCACCTACTGTGTATAAAAATATCAATGGTTCGCTTCAAAACTTAAATCTCGGATTAGGAAATTTTAGAGGCTGGTGGCGCTCAATTACGCTAGCAGATATGAATGGAGACGGAATAGATGACATCATCCTTGGCAATTATGGAACTAATAGCCGCTATAAAGGTGATAAAAACTATCCTATGACCTGCTTGGTCAATGACTTTGACAAAAATGGATCTACGGATGTGATTGTAAGCACTTATTATAATGGTCAGAGCTATCCGCTGATGATAAGAGACAATGTGCTAGATCAAATGCCATTTCTCAAAAAGCGATTTAATCGGTATGAAAAATACTCTGCCACGACTACTTCTACCATATTTACTCCCGAAGAACTCAAAGGCAGCGATACGCTGGTTGCTAATTTTATGCAGAGCATGATTATTTACAATCTACCCAATGGCAAGTTTAGTGCTAAAACCCTTCCTTATGATGTGCAGACGTTTCCCCTCAATGCTGTTATCCCTTTTGACATCAATAAGGATGGCAAATTAGATCTACTACTAGGAGGCAACGACTATAATATAGAAATAGAAACTGGCAGGCTAGACGCAGGTCATGGAGTCATACTAGAGAATACACCAGATGGCAATTTTTCTGTAAATAACAGCAATAATTTCAATCTTAGCGGCGATGTCAAAGTCGTTAAACCGATCACCATAAAAGGTGAAAAGGCGCTATTAATTGGCCGAAATAATGAAGCTCTTCAAATTTTAAAACTACCAAAATAGACCATGCGATCTACCATCACACGACGCGAAATATTTAACTCGGCGCATAGACTATTCAAACCTGAACTCTCAGATGAAGAGAATATTAAATTATTTGGAAAATGTGCCTATCCCAATTATCATGGACATAACTACGAGCTACATGTTACTCTAACAGGAGACATAGATCCATACACAGGCTTTGTATATGATATAGCGGACTTAAAAAAAATTATAAATGAAGAAGTTATAGAGCCCTTTGACCATAGAAATCTAAACTTAGATACTACTGAATTCGCCGCACTTAATCCGACTGTAGAAAATATATGCGTCGTCATTTATCAAAAGCTAAGACCCCGCATTGATTCTAAATTTGATCTAAAAATACGTGTATATGAGACGACAAGAAACTATTCTGAATTTCCCGTATAATTTATTTGTATAATTTTTGCAAAGTTATTAATCCATCTCACTGTTAAAATCAAACTTTATGAAATTCAAATCTCTACACCTCATTTATATCCTAGCCGCAGGCACAGGACTCATCACTTTTACATCGTTTTCTGGGGGCAAAACGGGTTCAAGCACCGCGGGCTGCGGAGGATCGGGTTGCCATACAGCTAGCACTGCCACCGGTGTCTTTATTTCCTTTGATGGCAATTCAGCTCTAACAAACTATACCCCTGGAAAAAAATACGCCATTCAGATCACCATAACCAATACTAATTATAGCTCCAACAACAATGCAGAAGCAGGCTTCAATCTAACCGCTAATAAGGGCTCTATATCTAACATAGCAAGTGGTACTGCTCAGACGAGTGGAGAAATGAACCATACCACACCTAAAAAACTATCTAGCGGCACGACCAATTTTACCTTTGATTGGACAGCTCCAGCTGCAGGGTCGGGTTCAGCCACATTTAATATAGCAGGAAATATAGTCAATGGAGATGATGGAACTGCGGGTGATGCATGGGCCTTAACTACTAAGACACTTGCAGAAGAAGTCAGTTCGACAGTTAAAAAAGCAACTATCACGACAATAGCGTCATCGACTATAACCAATACGGGTGCTACAATTTCTGCACAGATAAATGCGAATAATGCTAATACTGCTGCCGAGGTTCAGTTTGGTACTACTACATCTTATGGAAGTACCAAAGCCATGACTCCTGCCAGTATTACTGGATCTAGTGCCACTTCGGCTAGTGCTAATTTAACGGGATTGATTGCAGATATGATATATAATTATAGAATAAAAGCGACTAATTCTGCGGGAGATACCTTCTCTTCGAATAGTACCTTCAAGACCACTGCATCAGGTGCAGCCATCTTCCAATCAGACAAAGAGTCTACAACCATTTATCCTAATCCTGCATCGAACTATACTATCATAAAAGGAGAGAATATAACTAAAGACTTTGAATTTTCCGTTACTAATACCTCTGGCAAAAAACTTTCTCTGCCTATAACAGCTGCCCGTGCAGATGAGATCAAGCTCAATACAAGTGCATTAAGCAAAGGGATTTACTATATCCAATGGAATGAAAATGGGAATCGAAAAACCCTTCCATTATTTATAGAGCATTAATCGTA